>OAUF01001022.1_pt1 | contig 12312 bp, 8 predicted proteins | sample 1495111 | NCBI WGS metagenome assembly OAUF01 (sample SAMEA2580002, study PRJEB22360) | human gut metagenome | reverse complement strand
GGGATATATTTTCGAGAAAATGAATGCTTCGGAGAAAGAGGGTGTGAACGACCGGGGCAGCAGTGCCGGCTGTAACGAGGTGCTTTATGGCGTAAAGGCTTATAAATCTTATTTTATTCAGGGAGACTATATGGTTGCCTTGGGAGCGGGTGTAACGAACAGGCAGTCCGGACAGCCGGGACACATCCGTACCACTATCGACCAGACGGCCTTGCTGAATGATGTCTGTTTATTAGAGAAAGGAAAGAAAACGGCTCTTTCAGCCGGTGTGCATACCTGGAAAATCTCAGGCAAGAACACACCCTGGCTGGTGCAGGAGGGGCAATTTGCTTACCGCGTTCTTCCTGAATACAGCCGGAAAGCGTTCGTAGCCTGCGAAACGCGTCCTGCGAACTGGGTGCTACACAACAAAACAAATGCCGGTAAGAAGAATCTGCCGGATAGCGTGAAAATTCTCCGTTTGTGGATTGACCACGGACAAGCGCCCGTGGATGATACCTATGGCTATACCGTGTATACGGGAAAGGGCACTCCGTCCGCCCGGTTGCCTTTCCGTGTGCTGAGGAATGACTCTTTGGTACAGGCGGTGCAGTCGGCAGACAAAAAACTGTTGCAGGCGGTGTTCTATCCGGGCAACCATGGCCTGCAGGCCGGCGGTGTGTCGCTTACAGCTTCTGAACCTTGTACTGTAATGATAAAGACGGTGGCAGGAAAGTCCGTCTTTACAGTGACGGATGCCTGCATGAATGCGGCTTTGAAGAAAATAACGCTTACTTATAACGGTGAAACGATAGAAGTACCTATGCCGCAGGGGGAATTTTGCGGTAGGACGGCATCGTATGAATTGCCTTAATGGGGCAGACGGGATGCCTTGTCTGTCTTTTTGGGAAAGGAGTTCCTGTTTTAGAGTTTTATACATTTTGTCATCACTCGTCACCAATCACTCTGTATCCCTTTATTGGAAAGGGATACAGAGTGTGATGACAAGTGTGACGAGAGTGTTGACAAATTTTTGGTCATCACTTAGATAAATGTTATTTAGTTTATAATGAGGATACTATGATGTTTTGCGTATAGGTGGTAATAGAGACTTATTTAATGATTTCTAAGTTCAAAGTAGCTTTATCATGCAATTCGGTGCACTATTTGGATATAAAAAGCTCGTAATTTTTTGAATCTGCTTAATATTAATAAGGTATTTATTAGGGATAAATGTCTTATTTCTTCTTTCTTTTTTTTGCTTTATCGCATATATAATATCGTTTTATCACTTTCTTTTCCTTGTTTTCCGGTTGCGGGCTCTACAGTTGCCAATTGCAAGCCCAACAGCCCGCAGCTGGCAACCGTAGAGCTCACAGCTGCGAAACGAAAAAATAAACCTGCTTTTCCGGGGAAAATTAGTAGGTAAACTACTATTAAGTGAGTGCTTTTGCAGGTATTATCTTGTTGATTTCCCGTTATTCATTGCGTGTTTTGTTTATGTGTCCGTGCATTTATCAGATGATTGTGTATTATACCGGATATAGTGCAATCGTTTGCATTCTTCTTATTGAAGTTTTTGCAGCATCTTTGTCGCTTACTCGATAATATGGTATACATTTGTTCTATCATAATAAAGTATTTGGGATACGTTTCGTAATAAAGTTAATATACTGAAACGTTTTTTGAATATACTATGGATAATTAATATTGTTAACTTTAATTTTTAAATGCATGAAGCAAGTTAATCTTAGAATCTATCGAACGATTCTTCCCTTGTTGTTAGGGTTATTCTTGTCAGTTGGCGCTTATGCACAGAACATTACTGTAAAAGGAAATGTAAAAGATGCTACAGGTGAACCTGTAATTGGCGCGAATGTACTGGAAAAAGGTACTACAAATGGAGTTATTACTGATTTAGACGGTAATTTCCAGTTGCAAACATCGGCGGGGGTGCAACTCTTGTTGTTTCTTTTGTGGGCTATCTTCCTGCAGAAGTAAAAGCTGCATCTGTACTTAATGTTGTTTTGAAAGAAGATGCTCAACTTCTTGATGATGTCGTTGTAATTGGTTATGCAACAGGAAGTCAACGGACAATATCCGGTGCAGTTCAGAAAGTGGGACGTGAAGAAATGAATGCCGGTGTTGTCGTCAATCCGTTATCTGCCATTAAAGGTAAAGTTGCAGGTGTGAATATTCAGAAAACCGGTGGTGACCCTACTGCTGCTCCGGCTATTCGTGTTCGTGGTACTACTTCTTTGACTGGTGGTAACGACCCGTTGGTTATTATTGATGGCGTATTTGGCGATTTGAATATGCTGAATGCTATTTCTCCTGCTGATATTGAGAATTTTACAGTGTTGAAAGATGCTTCTGAAACGGCTCAATATGGTTCTCGTGGTGCTTCCGGTGTCATTGTTGTTACCACTATTAAAGGTAAAAATGGTGTTAAGAGCTTAAGTTATGATGGTAGTTTCGGTATTGAAACCGTTTATAAGAATTTGGAAATGCTGGATGCTAACCAGTATAGAGCTGCTGCACAGAATTTGGGAATTGATATATTGGATAAGGGGTATAATACTAACTTTATTAAAGAAATGCAGCAGACTGGTTATACTCAAAATCATCGCTTGTCATTCTCCAATGGTAATGATGATTCAAACTACCGTGCTTCTATTGGTGTTATAGATCAAAAAGGTATTATAAAAAATAATACAATGCGTAACTATACCGCTAAGATTGATGCTATGCAAAATATGTTCCATAATAAGTTGAAGTTGGAATTTGGAATGTTCGGTTCGTTGAAAGAAAACAGATATGTGAATGACTATCAGAAAACATTCTATTCTGCTGCTTCTTATAATCCTACTTTCCCTAATTTTAAAAATCCGGAAACAGGTATGTGGGATGAAAATGCAAATGCTAATGAAGTACAAAATCCATTGGGTCGTTTGGATATTGATGACCGCGAAACTAATGCTTTTATCAATACAAATGCCCGCATTACATGGAGCATTAATAATGATTTGAAATTAAGTGCATTCGGTTCATATACTTATAATGTAAAAGAGAATAAAAAATATATTCCTTCTTCTATAAAGGCCGGTCTGAGTAATCGTGGAGAGGCGTATCGTGGTGATAATAAATCTCAGTCAATGTTGGCTAACTTGATGTTGACTTATAAAAAAGGCTTTGGAAAACATTATATCAATGCTTTAGGTTTGGCGGAAGTTCAACGGGTAACCAATACGGGTTTTGGATCTACGGTACATGGTTTCAGCACAGACGATTTTTTATATAACAATTTGCAGGCTGGTGCTGTATTGAAATGGGGAGATAATACTTCTTATTATAATAACCCGAGTTTGGCTTCTTTCATGGCACGTGTCAATTATTCATACGCAGATAAGTATATTGTTACAGTGAATGCTCGTACAGATGGATCTTCAAAAGTAGGAGAGAACAATAAATGGGCGTTTTTCCCGTCAGCATCTCTTGCATGGGTTCTTAAAGAAGAAGCGTTTTTGAAAGATGTTGATATGATTAGTAATTTGAAATTGAGAGTCGGTTACGGTCTTGCTGGTAATCAAGATGCTATTAGCTCTTATAATTCATTGCCATTGATGAGTCCTAATGGTACGACAACAGTAAATGGGCTTCCGGTAGTAACAATGGGAGTTACTCGCAATTACAATCCTGATTTGAAGTGGGAAGTAAAGAAAACTTTTGATGTAGGTTTGGACTTTGGAATGTTTGATGAACGATTGAGTTTAACTTTAGACTATTATAATTCAAAAACAACAGATTTATTGTATAATTATGATGTAAAGGTTCCGCCTTTTACTTATCCTACTTTGCTTGCCAATTTGGGTGCAATGCGTAATACTGGTTTTGAAATAGCAATCAGCGGTACTCCGTTGAAAACAAAAGATATGGAGTTGAATATCAGTGCTAATGTTGCATTTCAAAAGAATAAGTTGCTTTCTTTGAATGGAACGTATATGGGAGAACCTATGACAGCTAAGGAATACATGAACTTGGGCGGTATGAATGGTGCCGGATTTATTGGTGGATATAATCAAATTATTTATCAAATGGTCGGACAACCGGTAGGCGTATTCTATTTGCCTAAATGCGATGGATTGGTTGATAACGGTTTTGGTGATTATACTTATCATGTTCAAGATATTGATGGTGTGGAAGGTGTTGATTTGGCTGATGGAAAGGATCGTTATATTGCTGGTCAGGCTATGCCTAAAGCTTTATTGGGTGCAAATATCGGATTCCGTTATAAACAATTTGATATTCAGGTACAAATGAATGGAGCTTTTGGACATAAGATTTATAATGGTACTTCTTTGTCTTATATGAATATGAGTCAGTTCCCGACTTATAATGTTTTGGCTGAAGCTCCTCAGAAAAATATTAAAGACCAAACTGTAACCGATTATTGGTTGGAAAAAGGTGATTACCTGCATTTTGACTATGTTACATTGGGTTGGAACTTGAATACAAAAAATCTGAAAGCCATCAAATCTTTACGTGTTACTTTCTCTGTAAATAATTTGGCTACGATTACAGGATACTCAGGGCTTTCTCCGATGATAAACAGTACAACGGTAGGAAGTGACCTTGGTATTGATGACAAGCGTTTCTATCCTTTGTCACGTACTTATTCATTGGGACTTAGTGTTAACTTTTAATTAGATGCATATTATGAAAAGAAGAATATTATATAGTTTGTTGATGACAGCAACACTTGGCTTATCTTCTTGTGAATCTTTCTTGTCGGAAAATCCGAAAGACCAAATTACAGAAGAACAAGCTTATCAGAATTCTACCTTATTATACTTGAATACGGTAGCTTCCCTTTATACGCAAGTTGGTGCTAATGGCGGTGGGGCAGGACTACAAGGTACTGACCGTGGGCTTTATGATTTGAATACTTTCACAACCGATGAAGCTATGCTTCCCACGCGCGGTGGTGACTGGTATGATGGTGGCTTGTGGCAAAATCTGTTTCTTCATAATTGGGGTACGAAGAATGATTTGGTAAAAGGCAGTTGGGATTATCTTTATAAGGTGATTGCACAAGCTAATCAATCATTGGATAAATTGAAAGAAATTTTGGAGAACAATCCGGAGAACATTTCAGTTCCTAAATATATTTCGGAAGTACGGGCATTCCGGGCAATGTACTATTATTATTTATTGGATATGTTTGCCCGTGTTCCATTGGTTACTTCTTCTTCAGTAGCAATGGAAGATGTAGTACAATCCGAACGTTCCGCTGTTTTTAATTTTGTAAGAACCGAATTAGAAGAATCGGTTGAAGACCTAAGCGATGCGCACAGTAATTTGACAGGTGAATATTATGGTAGAATAACAAAACCTGTTGCGTATTTTCTGTTGGCGAAGCTAGCTCTTAATGCAGAAGTCTATGCAGATGACAATTGGACGGACGGTACCAAATTGGATGGAAAGAATATCAAATTTACAGTAGACGGTACTGAAATGAATGCTTGGGAAGCTACAATCGCATACTGTGACAAGATAAAGAATCTGGGCTATAAATTGGAACAAAAATTTGAAGCAAACTTTTCACTTAAGAATGAATCTTCTGTAGAGAATATCTTTACTATTCCGATGGATGCAAATCTTTATAAGAATGAATTTTATAATTTGATTCGTTCCCGCCACTATAATCATGGTAATGCTTATGGTCAAGGTGGATGGAATGGTTCGTCTGCAACAAAAGAAGCTCTCGATGCCTTTGGTTATGGTACAAACTCCCAAGATCCGCGTTTTGAACTTACTTATTATGCAGGAAAAGTAGAAGGACCTAATGGGACTATAAAGCTTGATGATGGAACAGATTTGGAATATGTACCTTCTGAAATTACTTTGGATTTGTCTGGCAAAGCCTCAGAGAAGACGGCAGGTGCACGTATGAAAAAATATGAATTGGATGCTTCTGCTACCAATGATGGTAAACTTCAAAGTAATGATATTGTCCTGTTCCGATATGCTGATGTACTTTTAATGAAGAGTGAAGCTAAAGTGCGTAATGGTGGCAATGGAGATGCTGAACTGACAGAGGTTCGGGAGCGTGCCGGTGCTACTTTGGATGTGACAGCTACTCTTGAAACTTTATTAGAAGAGCGTTTGAGAGAATTTGCATGGGAAGGTCTTCGCCGTCAGGATTTAGTTCGTTTTGGTAAGTTTACCCGCGCATATACTGATAGACCTCAGTTGCCGAAAGAAGATACTGGTTATACTACTGTATTCCCGATTCATGAAGATGTATTGAGCTTGAATGGTAAACTGACTCAAAATTACGGTTATTAATAATTAATGATTTAATGGAAAGTAATATGAAAAAAGTATTCCAATATATGACAACACTCCTATTGCTGTTGGTGGTGGGAACAAGTTGTGAAGAAGGCAATGATAACTGGAGAATCATTACTGATGCTCAACCGGGAGCTTATATCACAGGTGATGCTACGATTTATAGTGCTACGGCTACATCGTCCCAACTGGTGGCTGCACCGTTGGATGGAGCTCCGGAAGGTACAAATGTAATAGGTATTTACACTTGGCTGAAGTCAAACGGAAGTTTTACCATTCTGAATGTAGATGAGGAAGGTAATGAGATAAATTATGGCAAGGGTGACGTAGTAGCTTCTACTCCTGCTGAAACAGTAGCTTTAGCAGCCGGTGGTACGCCTTTCACTGTTGCGGAGGATGGTTTGTACTATGTGGCTATGAATAAAGCAGATAATCAACTGACGATAATACCTGCTACATTCGGTATTATCGGTGATGCTACTCCCTTGCAATGGAATGGTGAAACTGCCATGCAGGCAAGTTATAATGAAACTCAGGCTACGGTTGAATATACTATTAGTGATGTAACGTTGGATAAGAAAGAAATGAAGTTCCGTTATTCAGGTGATTGGGGGCTGGAATTCCCTTATCAAGGTGGTAAGGTTAAACTTCATACTAATATGGGATATAATGGTGATAATGCATCTGCAATATCAGAAGCTTTTAGTGAGTGTAAAGGTGGTGGAGCAAACTTTCAGGTGGGCAAAGCCGGTGTCTATACAGTTACCTTAAAACTGGATTTGCGTACCGGGCAGTTCTCTGCAAAAGCTGTTTGTACAGCTGAAGATACATCTTCTGCTACATTACCTGAAAAAATGTTTGTAAATGGTGATGCTTGGGGATGGCAGCAGGATTGGAGTACAGCTCCTGAGATGATACCTGTTCATAGCCATGATGGAATGTTCTGGGGCATCTATTATTTGCAGGCAGGTTACGGAATGAAATTCAATAATGAAAAGAGTTGGAGTGCCGGTGAGAATTTCGGAGTGGAAAATGAGGATCCTAAAGGTTATGGTGAATATCCGGCTGGTGGTTCTAATTTAAAAGTTGCTGATACAGGATATTATTTGGTAATTGTATCTTGTACTCTTTCTGCGGATAAAAAATCTATAAACAGAAAAGTTATTCTTGCTGAGCCGAAACTCTTCTTAAGAGGTGCTTGTGCCGGTGGATGGGCAGATGCAGGTGCAGGTAGACCGGATGATTCGGAAGTTGCTTTCACCTTGTCGTCAGATGGCATTGCTTATGAGGCCGTAGCAGCCGGAGACGGAGACCTGCGTATTTATGTGTCTACTGGAATTCAAGGAGTTGATTGGTGGCAGTCTGAATTTCTGCTACGAGATGGTAAAATTGAATACCGTGGTAAGGGTGGCGATCAGGAACCTCGTGTTCAGATAGAAACCGGAAAGACTGTTACTCTTGATTTTAGGACAAATACCGGTACTATCCAATAGGTCTTAAGAATAAAAGAAAGTGAGGCTACAATGGATGAATCTTCATTGTAGCCTCTTCTCTTCTTTTCGATATTAGTTTTAAACAGAAAAATCTAATGATATGAAAAAAGTAAAATTACTTCTTCTTTTTTTATTTTGGATAATTCCCTTTTGCTTCATAGCATGCAGTGACGATGAAATTGGTGGTGGAAGTGGCAATGACGATGGTATTTGGATAGATGTTGCGGCATCTTCTGCCAATTGGGATGGTGAAAAGAGGGCGGACATATCTTATCAGCTGTTGGTATACTCTTTCGCTGACAGTAATGGTGATAAATGTGGAGATATCAGAGGACTTATTACAAAACTGGATTACCTCAATGATTTAGGGATAAAGGCTATTTGGCTATCACCTATTCATCCGGCTATGTCATATCATGGATATGATGTGACAGACTATTCAGGGTTGAATCCGCAATATGGAACGATGGCCGATTTTGAAGAGTTGGTTACTAAAGCCCATAGCCTCGGTATTAAAATTTATCTGGATTATGTGATGAATCATACGGGGAGTGCACATCCTTGGTTTAAGGAAGCCAAGACCTCTCCGAACAATGAATACCGTAACTATTACATCTTCTCACAAGACCCGAAATCCGATATTACTGCCGGTAAAATTCCAATGATAAAGCGGGAAAGCTCTATGGGATATAATGCAGGCGAATGGTTTTCGGCTGGTATAGGTGATGCTATGAAAGGATATTATAAGTTTGTACTCGACTGGTCTAATGCTGCAAGCCCCACCATAACAGTTACAGAAGGGGGTACTCCGGATTCGGATAATCCGGATGTAACTACGCAAGATGCCAAGTACTTATATTATGGTGAGGGCATTTGCAAGAAATTCTATGCGAGAGGCAATAATAAGTACGAGTTAACGGTTGATCTTGATACGGATTGGGGCTTTTTAATCCGTACAAGCAATACTTCATGGGACAACGGAACGAAGTATGGAGCTCCGTCTAAAGCAAGTAAAGTGCAGTTGGGCAAGCCTTTTACTTTGAGTAATGCAAATCCTGAGGACATATTGTTTGCATCGGTCGAAGCATGGTATTTCCATTCCCATTTCCAAACAGACTGGTTTGCCGACCTTAATTACGGTGCTATTGATGATGCTACCAACTCTCCGGCATATAAAGCAATATCCGCTGCTGCAAAAGAATGGATAGACAAGGGAATTGACGGATTCCGTTTGGATGCGGTGAAGCATATTTATCACAGTGCCACTTCGGATGAGAATCCCCGTTTTCTGAAAATGTTCTATGATGATATGAACGAATATTATAAATCGAAAGGGCATACAGATGATATTTATATTGTAGGTGAAGTCCTTTCGGGCAGTGACGAGGTGGCACCTTATTATCGAGGACTTCCCGCATTGTTTGAGTTTGACTTCTGGTATAAACTGGACTGGTCGATTGCCAACTCCACTGGTTGTTACTTTGCGAAAGACATACTTTCTTTCCAACAGAAATATGCGAGATACCGTGCCGATTACATAGAAGCTACCAAACTATCCAACCATGATGAAGACCGTACAGCATCCAAACTGGGAAAATCAGAGGCAAAGTGTAAACTTGCGGCTGCCGTATTGCTCACCGCACCGGGCGAACCCTATATTTATTATGGGGAAGAATTGGGTATCTACGGAACGAAAGAAAAGGCGGATGAATATGTACGTAGTCCGATGCTGTGGGGAGATAATTACACTACTGCCTATACGGACAAGATTGATGCTACCGTGGCTTCGAGTATAAAATCCGTAGCAGAACAGAAGGAAAATGCAAATTCGTTGCTGAATACCTATCTCTCTTTTACCCGTTTGCGTAATACCTATCCGGCTTTGGCTCAAGGTACAATGACAAAACATGCGGTATATAACGAATCGAATGAAAAGTACAAGAGCATTGCTGCATGGTATATGACAAAAGATAATGAAAAGATGCTTGTTCTTCACAACTTTGGAAGCGCATCTGTTGAACTGTCATTGACGGATAATATCGAGAAGGCTGTCGGTGTATCGGGAACTGTTCAGGTGAAAGAAGGGGATAATACTTCCATACGGTTGGGAGGATATTCGTCAGTGGTCTATAAAATAGCCCAATAGCCCGTTTACTCATACATCTTTATCAGCACCCTGTTCAGCCATTCCCACCGAAAACGGAACCAGCGACGGGTGCTGATTTGTTTTCCGCCGAAGCGGAGTACGAATTCGCGGTAGCCGTGTTTGTGGAAAGGCAGGCCTACGTCCATAAATTCCAGGTGGCGGTAGCCGCGTTTTTTGGCATCGTGCAATGCCTGCCACACGGCAAGAATGCCGGGATATTGCAAAGCGTATGTTTTACGCATGCCGCCGGAGAACCATAGGTATGCACTGTTATTGGAATAGATACAGACGCTTCCGCCGATAACTTTGTCTTTATAGGTTACAATGAAAATACGGCTTTTCCGGGGCATTTGCTTTTCCAGAAGCTGGAAAAAGTCTATGCTTGGGAAATGCCGCCGTATCTTGGCAGAGTAGTTGTAATGCAGCATTTTGGCAAAAGCATGGATTTCTTCCGGGGTATGCGCTTCTTTTACTTCTGCTCCGTTGTTCAGTCCTTTTTTGATTTGGCGGATGCGGGAGGAACTGAAACGGGATTCTACCTGCTCCACATTATGCAACGAGTTGCGTACGCGCAGCCAGTTGACGGCAAAGTAACGGTTCTCGCGGAATACTTTATAACCGGACAACGAATTGTCCAGATTGCGGAACTCGATAAGGAAGGCTTCCCGCAGGGCTTCGTCCGTGAGGCGTTGCAGCATATCGCTAAAGACAGCTTCACGGTTGAGCGTTTCATCGAAATATTCTCCGGTGCCGTATACCTCACACCGCTTGATGATGGCGGGTGGAAACAGTCGCACGCTCTTCCGTATGGCGGCAAGCAACTTGGCTACGGGTATTCCGTTTTCCGACGCCACAATAAGCAAAGGTGCATATCCCGGAGTTGCTTCATAAACGTGAAACAGCTCCGTAGAGTGGAATGTATCGGTTCCCGGCAGTTCGGGTATCCGGCTTCCCCGATGGTATGTAGTCAGTTTCAAGGGCATTGCTGCAAATTTAAAAAAATAATCTTGTATCTTTGCATTACTTAACGACAAAGTATTCATTTCTAAACGATATACACTATGGAAAGTTTTAGCGAATTGATAAAGACCCGCCGCAGCATGCGGAAGTTTACAGAAGAGGAGTTGACGCAAGAACAGGTGGTTACGCTGATGAAAGCCGCACTGATGGCGCCTACTTCCAAACGGAGCAATGCGTGGCAGTTTATCGTGGTGGATGATAAGGAAACATTGAAAAAGCTGTCTTTCTGTAAAGAGCAGCCTCCGCAATTCATAGCGGATGCCGCATTGGCTGTGGTTGTAACCGCCGACCCGCTGGCAAGCGACGTCTGGATAGAAGATGCCTCTATCGCTTCCATTTACCTGCAACTTCAGGCGGAAGATATGGGATTGGGCAGTTGCTGGGTACAGCTTCGCGAGCGTTTTACGGCATCCGGCATGTCCTCTAACGAATATGTGCACGAAGTACTCGACATGCCTTTGCAGTTGCAGGCTCTCAGTATCATTGCCATCGGGCATAAAGGAATGGAGCGCAAGCCTTTCAATGAGGACAACCTGCAATGGGAAAAGATTCACCTTAACAAATATGGAGGAAAGTAACGGTGAGCGCGGCGAAAGCAAATAACAATAAAGATACCTATAAGGCTACGGCTATCACGCTGATTGTGTTCGGCGTGCTCTATCTGGCAGACAAACTGCTGCATTTCTCCACACTGGGACTGTCGTGGGTGATGAACCGGGATAATTTTCTGCTTTATACGGCGGTCATCTTCCTGTTATTCAAGAATGACAAGTCGGTGGGACTGGTGCTGACGGGCCTGTGGCTGATATTGAATTTCGGATTGATAACGGCTCTGCTCGGTACCATGTCCGCTTATTTGCTGCCGGTGGCACTGTTGGTTGTAGGAGGTATTTTGTATTTGGTATCTACGAGATAAGATGAAAAGAAGCATAGAAGATACATCTGTTGTATTTATCGGAGCCGGCAATCTGGCTACGAATCTGGCAAAGGCGCTTTACTATAAAGGATTCCGTATCGTGCAGGTATACAGCCGTACGGAAGAGTCGGCGCGAACATTGGCGCAGGTGGTAGAGGCTGCCTATACTACCAACTTGTCGTCTGTGGCAGCGGATGCCCGGCTGTATATCGTTTCGCTGAAAGATGCGGCGTTTGTGCAATTGCTGCCCGAAATTGTTGCCGGAAAAGAAAATGCCCTGTGGGTACATACAGCCGGAAGTATTCCGATGGATGTTTGGGCAGGCAAGGTAAACCGGTATGGCGTGTTCTATCCGATGCAGACATTCAGCAAACAGCGTACGGTCGATTTCCGGCAGATACCGGATT
>OAUF01001020.1_pt1 | contig 12379 bp, 11 predicted proteins | sample 1495111 | NCBI WGS metagenome assembly OAUF01 (sample SAMEA2580002, study PRJEB22360) | human gut metagenome | reverse complement strand
CAGGTATGCAGGCTGCCTCTTCCTTATATCTGAAAGCTGCGAAGGAAGGGGCGGACTACACTGCCGCCACCGACCTGTCCGAACTGTTTCTGGAGAGTGGCGCGTCTGTCGACTTTTTATACCTGCACGATTACCGCCGTCCGGAGTTTGTGGAAGAGGTGTTCCGTATCTGTGCCGACCGCACTGCGCAAACGTCCGTCTTTGTAATCGAAGGTATCCGTTATACTTCCCGGATGCGTGCCGTTTGGAGGCGTATCAGCCGGCACGAAAAGGCAGGCATCACTTTCGACCTTTACGATCTCGGTATTATTTTCTTTGATAAAACCAGGATAAAACAAGACTATATTGTCAACTTTTGATTACCTTTAGGCGTTTCAAAGGAAAAAAGACCATTATGAAGAAAAGCCTTGTATATACAAAGACCGGAGATAAAGGAACCACTTCCCTTGTAGGAGGCACGCGTGTTCCTAAAACCCACATCCGCCTCGAAGCCTACGGTACGGTGGACGAACTGAATTCCAATCTGGGGTTTCTGATAACTTTCCTTTCCGACGAGCCCGACAGGCAGTTCCTGCAGCAAGTCCAGGACAGATTGTTTGCAATAGGTTCTTACCTTGCTACGGATCGTGAAAAGACACGGCTGAAGGAGGCGAGTATCATCACCCCGGAACAGGTGGAGGCGATAGAGCGCGAGATAGACCGGCTGGACGACAAGCTTCCCCCTCTCTCTGCTTTTATTCTTCCGGGCGGGAGTCGCGGAGCCTCCGTTTGTCATATCTGCCGTACCGTTTGCCGCCGTACCGAACGTCGCATTCTTGCTTTGGCGGAACAGACGGACATCTCTTCCGAGCTGTTGGCCTATGTAAACCGTCTATCTGACTATTTGTTCGTTCTTTCGCGTAAAATGAACCAAGACGAGAAAAAAGAAGAAATATTTTGGAATAATAGTTGCAAGTGAAATATTTTATTATACTTTTGCCGAAAAATAAAGAAAGGAATTACTACTCACAATTTTAATACTTAGAAACTATGTATTGGACATTGGAATTGGCATCTAAACTGGAAGATGCCCCTTGGCCGGCAACTAAGGACGAATTGATTGATTATGCCATGCGTTCGGGTGCTCCGCTTGAGGTTATTGAGAACCTGCAGGAAATGGAAGATGAAGGCGAGATTTATGAAAGTATTGAAGATATTTGGCCTGATTATCCCAGCAAAGAAGATTTCTTCTTCAACGAAGAGGAGTATTGATGCGCTTTGATTGAATTTCATCCGTCGGCTTACGGATATACAAATTATAGAAAGAGGTAGTACGAAGGCCTTTACTATGGCCGGAATACTATCTTTTTTTCTTTTTAATCCCCCATTATATTAATGATGACACAAACAGGAGAGGCACACCGCTTGCCCGTATTGAAAGAACGCCACTTGCCCGGGGAGTGCCGGCAAAGTGTAACGGAACTGCTGAAAGAGACCTATGGTTACGACGGGTTCCGCAATCTCGAAATTTACGATGATTTGTTTAAAAACAGGGATACTCTCTGTATCTCTCAGGGACAACTGGTTGAAAATGTAATCCGGGAAGCGGAAAAGGCGTACAAAGGCGGCGAACAGCCCGACAATATCCTGCTGACTGCTCCGACCGGTGCGGGAAAGTCTCTCTTGTTCCAGCTTCCCGCCATCTATCTGGGAAAAGAATATAACCTGCTGACTATCGTTGTCTCTCCTTTGAAAGCGCTGATTGTGGACCAGGTGGAAGGCTTGCAGGACGTAGGGTATGAACGTGTGGCATATGCGTCTTCCGACCTTTCGCCGGAGCAGAAGATGGAAGTGTACCGGGCGGTGCGTGAGGGGGAAATCGACTTGTTCTATCTTTCACCGGAGCTGTTGCTCTCCTACGACATCAGACATTTTATCGGCAACCGCCGCATCGGTATGGTTGTTGTCGATGAGGCGCATACGGTAACCACCTGGGGCAAAGAGTTCCGCGTGGACTATTGGTTTCTGGGGCGTTATTTGGACGCATTGAAACAGAACCTCGGTTATTCGTTCCCCCTGTTTGCCCTTACCGCCACTGCCGTGTGGAATCCCAAAGGCGGCAACGATATGGTTTTCGATACCATTCGCTCCCTGCAAATGGAACCTTGCATACTTTATGTAGGTACGGTCAGACGCAAGAACATCGGTTTTGACATCCGCCGGCTCACATTGGAAGAGGGGGAGACTTATGACAAAGGCAAGCAACGCGTCATATCCGGGCGTGTGGAGGAGTTTCTCGACGGGCATAAGGCGCTGCTTTACTATCCTTTTGCCGGTGGCATAGATATGCGTATCAAAACCTGGGTGGCTCCTGCCGACTGGCGTCTGGTGGCCTCTTACTACGGCAAGAAGGACAAGGCGCAGAAGGCTGCCATCGTCAGGGACTTTAAAGAGGGCACGAAGCGGATGATTGTTGCTACAAAAGCTTTCGGCATGGGAGTGGACATCAGCGACATCGACCGTGTTTACCACGTGGCGCCTTCCAGCACGTTTGTCGATTACATTCAGGAAATAGGCCGTGCCGCCCGTGATGCGGATGTGCAGGGTATTGCCGCCACCGATTATCACGAACGCGACTTTTATTACATGAAGCGTCTGCACCAGACCGGCAACATCGGGCAGGACCAGTTGGAACTTATCCTGAAGAAACTCATGGAGGTATATCGGATGAAAGGGAAGAAGGAAGAGATACTTGTTTCCCTGTCCGACTTTGAGTTCGTGGTGAAGCTGCCGCGTACCAAGAATAAGCTGGAGTACGAGGCCGAGTTGGGGCAGCTTATCAAAACGGCTCTGCTGTGGCTGGAGGATGATTTGGAGCAACGCTACGGCACACGTCTGCTGGAGGTAAGTCCGCAAAATCTGTTGACGGAGGGTTACATCCAGGACAAGACGGGCGATGCCTTTGCGCGCGAATTTCAGGCCTATCTTACCGGGGTGGACGGTGAAGAGGGGGTATACCGTGCCCGTTTGGACACTCTTTGGGAAGAGCGTTTTCCGGAGTTGGGATACAGGGAGTTCAAGCAGAAACTGAACAGCGGCATGTTGTGGGAAGGTTCACGTGCTGTTTCGGTGGGCAAGCACGAGGTGTTGCTGAAAGAGGATGCAACGGTTATCCGCCAGCGCATGGATGCTTTGTTCAAGAGCCTGATATCGATGTTGAAAACAGCTTTGCTGAAGTCGAAAGGCCGTTTCGACGAGGAGGAGTTGCGTGCAGTGTTTGCCGAGCACGGCATGGATGTGCCGTCGGCCAAACGTTTCATCGGTTCGTTGCTGGAAAGCCGCACCGAGGAGGGGCGCAGCGTAAGTTACATAAGCAGCGTCAAGAAGAAAGACTCGAACGAGCTTTCGTTTACCGTCACCAAAGGTTTCGACCTGCTTCTGTCCCGTTATCAGAAGCTGTTCGCCCAGCGTATCGCAGGTAACAGGGGCGACCGCTTGCAGTTCTATTGCACTCCGTTCTCCGATTTGAATATGTTGCTCAACCTTCTTTCCATGCTCGACTGCCTGTCGTTCAGCGTCGAGGGAGGCGGTACGCCTTGCGTGCATGTACGGTTCGATAACCCGGAACTTCTGCAACAGTTGGCGGATTCCGACGAATATCATAATCTTATACTGGACACGAACGAACGTATCTTCGAGGAGCAGATTGAGCTGTTCTCCTTTTTCTTCGGTACGGATACTCTGACCGACAGCCAGCGTTGGGATTTCGTGGAAGAGTATTTCACCGGAACAACCGTGGAGGAGCTGAAGAAGAAATACGGCGGCAGCCGGCCCGTATGAGTTGGGTGCGTGTGCCGTCGCTACAGCTTCTGAAAGGCCAGCCGTTCGTCTCCATTCTGCAGGTATATGATGCCGCAATATTGGAAGCCGTGTTTTTTGAGGATGTGTTGCAGGATATGGTTGTCGCGGTGCGTGTCTGCCCGTAGGTTGGGAATCTGGCGGTAGCACCATTGCAGTCATGCGTCTGTCACTCCTTTGCTTTGCTCCGTGCTTGCCAGGCGGTGGATGACGCCGTAGGGACGCGTGTCGTCACTCCATGCTCCTTCGTAAATTCGGGCGTAAGTAGGGTCGTTCCCTTGTATGAAAGTGAAGGTCCCTACTATGTTCCGTTCTTCATCGAGGCATACGTAGCTGTTTCCGTTCTCGATGTCCTTTTTTACAAGTTCTTCATCGGGATAGCCGCCGGTCCACTGCTTCATGTTTCCGCTTTTGCGCATGATGCGCTTTCCCTGTTCAAAAAGCTCCATAAGGATGCCGAGTTCTGCAATCTCTGTTTTCCTGATTTCTATCATACTCCGTAATAAAGAAATGTGTTTTTTTGAATAATGTTTTGCAAAGGTAGTCAATCTATGCTTTCCGATGCCTATCTTGCATTTTTAATCTCCTAAAAAAGAAAACACGTTTTTTCTCGTCACTCGTCACCGGTAGCGTTCTATCCCTTTGCAGAAAGGAGATGGAGAGGGTGTTGACAACGGTGACGAGAGTGTTGACCAATTGTTTGTCGTCACTTCCGGTCATCACTTTTATCCTTCTTTTTTATTGTAACAGGCTTATACACAGAAGCAAAACCTATGTGAAGCGAAATTTGTTAACGGCGGTTAAAAACCTCTGCTTTTCAAGGGCGGAGCGTTCCAAACTCTGCGGCTTAATGGCACCGTTGCCCGTTGGTTTTGTCGTTTTACAGCATGTATAATGTAGGAAAGCCGGATGTAAAACCTCGTTTTCCAGTTGCGGGCTCTCCGGTTGCCGGTTGCGGGCCGTACGGTTTCCATATGCGGGCTGTACAGCCCGCAGTTGCAGGACGAGGAAAACGATGTGGCATAGCAGGTTTTTGCATAGGGTATTTCTCCTTTATACATAAGGGATGTCGTGGAAAAACACCGGCATACGGAATGTTCCGGGCTGGAGATTGGGACGGTCTCCCACCGGTGGCGCACCGGGACTCTTGTTTTAATTTTGAACAATTCGGAATGCCTGTTGTTTTTTTAAGGGATAATTTGCATATATTTGTCCGCGAAATTTAAACGTATTGAATTATGAAAAAGTTCTTTAGTGTTTTTATGATAGCTGTATGCTGCATGGCATTGGCTATGCCTGCCCAAGCTCAGTTGATTAAGTTTGGTGTGAAAGGCGGTGTGAACTTGTCGAAACTCAAGTTCGAAGGAATGAAAGACAACTCTACCGGATTCTTTTTCGGACCTATGGCGGAAATAACGATTCCCGTTATAGGACTGGGAGTGGACGGTGCGTTGCTGTATTCTCAGAAAGGCGATAAGATGGAAGGCCTTGATATGAAGCAATCGGGGCTGGACATACCTGTCAATCTGAAATATTCCATCGGTCTGGGCAGTATGCTGGGTATTTATGTAGCGGCCGGTCCGGACTTCTTCTTCAACTTCAAGGGTGATAAGAATTTTGAAGATGGAAGAAAGCTGGAAAGCAAGAAAGCGCAGGTGGGTATCAATGTGGGAGCCGGTGTGAAACTGGTTCGGCATTTGCAGATAGGTTTCAACTATACGATTCCTTGCGGCGACTCGTTCACCTGGAAGAGTGCCAGTGAGGCTATCGGAACAAAGAATAAGACCTGGCAGATTTCCGCTGCTTACCTGTTCTAAAGATATAACGGGATTATCTCTGTATGGCGTTGCCGATTTTGATTGGCAACGCCGTTTTTTTACGTTATCTTTGCCGTTGCAATGGAAAAGTTCGTAGATGTCATATTGCCCCTTCCCCTGCATGCCTGCTTTACATACTCGCTGCCGGAGGATATGGAGGAGAGTGTACAGATTGGCTGCCGGGTGGTCGTTCCTTTCGGACGGAAGAAATACTATACGGCTATTGTGCAGAACATACACTATTCCGCACCGGCCGGGTACGAGGTAAAGGAAGTGAGTGCCCTGCTGGATGCGCATCCCATCCTGCTGCCCGAGCAGTTCAGGTTTTGGGACTGGCTGGCGGATTATTATCTCTGTACCCGGGGCGATGTCTATAAAGCGGCGCTTCCTTCAGGACTGAAGCTGGAGAGCGAGACCATCGTGGAGTATAACCCCGATTTCGAATCGGATGTGCAACTGCCCGAAAAGGAACAGAAGATACTGGACCTGCTTGCTGCGGAGCCGGAACAGTGCATTACGAAACTGGAGAAGGAGAGCGGCATCAGGAATATCCTGTCCGTAATTAAATCCTTGCTGGATAAAGAGGCGGTCTTTGTGAAAGAAGAACTGAAGCGCACCTACAAGCCCAAGACCGAGACCCGCGTACGCCTGACGGAAGCGGCAGGCAATGAACACCGTCTGCACTTCTTCTTTGACGAACTGCAGCGCCGCGCTCCCAAACAGTTGGACTTGCTGATGAAGTACATCGAACTTTCCGCCTGTTTGGGCAAAACGCCGAAAGAAGTCACCAAGAAGGAACTTTTGCAGCGGACTTCCGCTACGCCTGCCGTGTTCAACGGGTTGGTGGAACGCGGGGTCTTTGAGGTATACCAGCAGGAAATAGGCAGGCTGAACGCAGCCGCTGCCCGGACAACCCTCCCTTTAAATCCTTTGAACGGGCATCAGCAGCGGGCATACGACAGCATTGTGGAAAGTTTCCGGACAAAAAATGTCTGTTTGCTGCATGGAGTCACGTCCAGCGGAAAAACGGAGATTTACATTCATCTGATAGAAAAAGTTATCCGGCAAGGGAAGCAGGTGCTGTATCTGTTGCCGGAAATAGCCCTGACCACACAGATTACCGAAAGGCTGCAACGGGTGTTCGGTTCGCGTCTGGGCATCTATCACTCCAAGTTTCCGGATGCCGAACGGGTGGAAATCTGGCAGAAACAGCTTTCGGACAGCGGATATGACATTATTTTAGGAGTGCGTTCTTCCGTGTTCCTGCCCTTCCGCAAGCTGGGCCTGGTTATCGTGGACGAGGAGCACGAGAACACATATAAGCAACAGGACCCCGCCCCCCGCTACCATGCACGTAATGCCGCCACTGTGCTGGCTGCGCTATATGGCGCCAAGACCCTGCTGGGCACGGCGACTCCTTCCATAGAAACCTGGCACAACGCCATGTCCGGAAAGTACGGGCTGGTGGAGCTGAAGGAGAGGTACAAGGAGATACAGTTGCCGGAGATTATTCCGGTAGACATCAAGGAGTTGCAGCGCAAGAAGCGGATGAACGGGCCCTTTTCCCCTTTGTTGCTGCAATATGTCCGCGAGGCACTGGAACGGAAAGAACAGGTCATTCTGTTTCAGAACCGCAGGGGGTTTGCCCCGATGATAGAATGCCATACGTGCGGGTGGGTTCCCAAATGTAAGAACTGTGATGTCAGCCTGACCTATCACAAAGGACTGAACCAACTGACCTGCCACTATTGCGGATATACCTATCAACTGCCCCGCATCTGTCCCGCTTGCGAAGGAACGGACTTGCGCAACCGCGGTTTCGGTACGGAAAAGATAGAGGACGACGTCAAGCTCCTGTTTCCCGAAGCGACCGTTGCCCGTATGGACCTGGATACCACCCGCACACGCGCGGCCTACGAGCGTATCATCGCCGATTTTGAACAGGGAAAGACGGATATTCTTATCGGTACGCAAATGGTTTCCAAAGGGCTGGACTTCGACCACGTAAGCGTGGTAGGCATTCTGAATGCGGATACGATGCTGAACTATCCGGATTTTCGTGCCTATGAGCGTGCTTTCCAGTTGATGGCGCAGGTGGCAGGGCGTGCCGGACGGAAGAATAAAAGGGGCAGGGTAGTGTTGCAGACTAAGAGCATTGAGCATCCTATCATCCCTCAGGTAATTGCCAATGATTACGAAGGCATGGTCGACGGACAGCTTGCCGAGCGGCAGATGTTTCATTATCCCCCTTATTATCGCCTCATATATGTGTATCTGAAGAACCGCAATGAGTCCCTGCTCGATTTGATGGCGCAGACTATGGCGGGCAAGCTGCGTGCCATCTTCGGCAATCGGGTGTTAGGGCCGGATAAACCGCCGGTGGCACGTGTGCAGACGCTGTTTATCCGCAAAATTGTAGTGAAGATTGAAACCAAAGCTCCTATGGCGCGTGTCCGCGAATTGTTGCTGCAGGTACAGAAGGAGATGATAATGGAAGACCGTTTCAAGTCGCTGATTGTATATTATGATGTAGACCCGATGTAGATAGCCGTAGTGCGGGTTGCGGAATGTTTAATATGTGTTTGAGTATGAAAGAGAAGAAAAAGATATTGTTTGTTTGCCTGGGCAACATTTGCCGTTCTTCTTCGGCGGAAGGGGTGATGAGGCATTTGGTAGAAGAGGCAGGGCGTGAAGATGAGTTCGTTATCGACTCGGCAGGTATTCTTTCCTATCATCAGGGAGAGCTGCCCGACAGCAGGATGCGTGCCCATGCCGCCCGTCGGGGTTACAACCTGACGCACCGTTCCCGTCCGGTATGTACGGATGATTTCTATGAGTTCGATTTGATTATCGGAATGGATGACCGTAATATTGATGATTTGAAAGAGCGTGCCCCTTCTGTGGAAGCATGCGGAAAGATACACCGCATGACGGAATACTGTACTAAGTTTACCCATGCCGATTACGTGCCCGACCCTTATTATGGCGGAGCCGAGGGGTTTGAATACGTACTCGATATATTGGAAGACGCCTGCGCCGGATTGCTCGGAGCGGTTGGCGAATAATCACCGCTCAATGCCTGTTGTCATGATAAAAACGCTTGTTGTCGTTGAGGCTGCACGTTGCATCCACTCCGGCCTGCTGCAACCGTTCGGCAATCTCATTCAGCTTTTTCCTTGAAACCCGGCCGATGTAGAAAAGACGGTAGCGGTAGTCCTTGTCGAGCAATTCCATGACGTGGGTGAAAGTCTGCTCCCGGGCAAAATCGAAGTTGACCTTGCGCAGGTCTGCATACGGATAGCGGATTGTCCTGCCTGCACTGTGTACGGTGAGGTTTTCGTTGTCCAGCGTCAGGTAGCAGAACCGGGTCATCAGCATGCAAATGAAGAAAAGGCTCAGTCCGAAGGACAGGATGGCCGGAATGAATCCCCACCATGCATCGATGCCGACGGAATAGTAACCCAATATCAGGAACATGAGGAATAATATGAAGAACCAAAACATATACAGCGAGGGACGCCGGTAAGTTTCCTCCGGGAGGGTTTCCATGCTCCGTCCGCGCGGAACATAATTGGCAAAAGGCACTCCTTGCGACACCAGAAAGCGGACGAGTGATGAAGGATGCCTGAAGGGAGGCATGTATATTACCTTATCCTGCTTTTCCTTTAGGTGGAATACGAATATTCCGGGACCGTATTTGGCTTTTCCTGCCGGGATATCCTTATGCGCCTGCCGGGGGTAGCGTTCCATGAAACTGAAACTTTCAATCTGATGCAGTTGAATCCGTTGGCTTTGCAACAGAAATTCCGCTCTTTGCTGTTCTTTGGTACTGATTTTCATAGGTCTTGCTTTTTAAGTTCCGGGTAACTGATGCGGGTGTGGTAGATGGTTTTCAATTTTTCTTTGAAAACGGCTTTTACCGTTGCTATGTCCTTGAACGTGACGGGGCACTCCCTGAAATAACCTTCCTCCACCTGCGAATCGATAATCTTGTCTACCAGGTTGCTGATGCTCTCTTCCGTATATTCGGGCAGGCTGCGCGAGGCTGCCTCTACGGAATCCGCCATCATCAGGATGGCTTGCTCCTTGCTGAAAGGGTTGGGACCGGGATAGGTGAATGACTCGTTGTCGGGTTCCTCGCCGGGATGCTCGTTTTTCCAGGATATGTAGAAGTATTTTGTCTTTCCCCTACCGTGGTGAGTAGTAATGAAATCCTTGATGACTTTAGGAAGGTTGTTCTTCTCGGCCAGTTTCAATCCGTCCGTTACATGTCCGATGACGACCTGCGCACTCTGCTCGTAACCGAGATTCTTGTGCGGATTGACACCGCCCGACTGGTTTTCGGTAAAGAATGCCGGATTCTCCATTTTGCCGATGTCATGGTATAAAGCGCCTGTACGCACCAACTGGCTGTTTGCGCCGATGCGGTTGGCTGCTTCGGCTGCGAGGTTGGCTACCTGCATGGAATGCTGGAATGTGCCGGGTACGGTTTCTGACATGCGCCGCAGCAAACTGTTGTTGATGTTGGACAATTCCACCAGAGTAACATTCGAAGTGAAGCCGAAGGTCTTTTCCACCAGGAAAAGCAACGGATACGTGAAAAGCAGCAATACGCCGTTTATCACGAAGTAGGTGTACATACTGCCGTTCAGTTTGGAAAGGTCGTTTTCCGTTATCAGTTCAAAAGCGAAATAAACGGCTGCATAAGTCAGAATCACCAGGATGGCCGTGCGGAACAACTGCGAGCGTTGCGATAATTCTCTCAAACTGAAAATCGCAACCAAACCTGCCGTTAGTTGCAGCAGGATGAACTCGTGCGGATAGCGCAGGCAGATGGAACAAATCAGTATTGTGACGACCTGTGTGAGAAAGGCTGTCCGTGAGTCGAGAAACACGCGGATAATGACGGGCAGCATGGCATAGGGAATGATGTATACGTTGAATATATTGTTTGTCACCATAACGGCCGTTACCACACAATAGAACATGATAAGGGTGAAAAGCAGCGCGAGGTTGCCTTTGCGGTTGTAATAATCTTTGCGGAAGAGGTCGAGATAAAGCATGAAGCACAATATGAAGATGCCGACGTACAGAATCTGCCCTGCCAGCATCAGTTGTTTCTGGCCGATGGACTCGCTGCGCTGGATGGACTCTTTGCGCAGGCTTTCGAGGATATTGTAGGTTTCCCGGCTCACTATCTCGCCGCGGTCGATGATTTTCTGCCCGCTCAGTACGATGCCGTTTGCCCATGAATAGTTGTCGAGGATTTCTTCCTTGGCGGTCTCTGTCCGCCGGGCATCGTAGGTGAGGTTGGGAGAGAGATATTCGTTGAGGGAACACTGCCGGAGTATGTTCGGACGATAGTGTATGGTGTCGGCCGTAAGCAGATAGGCATATGCCTGCTTTACGGAGTAGAGTTTGTCGATGCTCCGTTGGTTGGCAAGCTTGTCGTCTATCACCATAACGGCAGATGTGCTGTCTTTGTGCAGCCGGGCAAGCTCTTCAGTGGAAAGGATGCCCGCCCGGTACACCTCGGATAGTATTTTTTCGATATGGCGGATGTAATCGGAAGAGGGCAGAATGTCGCGCAGATGAGTCTGATAGTCGTTCTTCAGTTTCTTGAGCGCCTCTTTCCCGGTGCTCTTGTCCAATTGGAAATAGGGTTGGAAAGAGGCCAGGATGCTGTCTTGTTCTTTTTTTACGACTTGGTCGTCCTTGTAGATGGGGAAGTCGAAGGTAGCCATCAGTTGCCCGTACTTCCAGGGTTTGTCAATGTCAAACTGGTAATTAAACTTACCGTCTCTCGGCAGGAAATAGACAATAACTCCTACCGTACCTATAAAAATAAGTGCCTTATATATCAAATCTCTGAACGAGAACTCTTTGTTTTTACCTTTGAAATAGTTCATATCGGTTGAAATTTTTGCGAAAAGTACAAAAAAAAACAATAGTATGGAAAAAAAGGTTTAATTTTGCCGTCTAATTTAGTTATAAGTAAGATAGATTATGACAGAAAGAAAAGTCAGAGTCCGTTTTGCCCCGAGTCCTACGGGGGCGTTGCACATCGGTGGTGTGCGCACTGCGTTGTATAATTATCTCTTTGCCCGTCAGCATGGAGGAGATTTGATTTTCCGCATTGAGGATACCGATTCCAACCGGTTTGTGCCGGGAGCGGAAGAATATATATTGGAGTCTTTCAAGTGGTTGGGCATTCCTTTTGACGAGGGTGTCAGCTTTGGTGGAGAACATGGTCCGTACCGTCAGTCCGAACGCCGCGACATATACAAGAAGTATGTACAGGTGTTGCTGGATGCCGGCAAGGCATATATCGCTTTCGATACTCCGCAGGAGCTGGAAGCCAAGCGTGCGGAGATTGCCAATTTCCAGTACGACGCTTCTACGCGCATGCAGATGCGCAATTCGCTGACGATGCCCAAAGAGGAAGTGGACGCGCTGATTGCCGAAGGCAGGCAGTATGTGGTCCGTTTCAAGATAGAGCCGGACGAAGATGTGCATGTGAACGACTTGATACGTGGCGAGGTCGTGATAAACTCGTCTATCCTTGACGATAAGGTGCTTTACAAATCGGCGGACGAACTGCCTACCTATCACCTGGCAAATATTGTGGATGACCATTTGATGGAAGTTTCCCACGTTATCCGCGGTGAAGAGTGGCTGCCTTCCGCTCCGTTGCATGTGCTGCTGTACCGTGCTTTCGGTTGGGA
>OAUF01001008.1_pt1 | contig 12525 bp, 10 predicted proteins | sample 1495111 | NCBI WGS metagenome assembly OAUF01 (sample SAMEA2580002, study PRJEB22360) | human gut metagenome | reverse complement strand
CCGCCTGCCGGAGCGCTTCCACGGCGTTTCGGCTGTCGGGCTTGATTTCATCAGAGATCACCAGGCAGCCGGCGTATTCGCCGTCCACCGCCAGGTAAACCAGGGAGCCGGGGGCCGAAACAGGTGAAAACCGGATGTTTTCGGATTCCATCAGGCGGCTGTTCCCCGCCAGCACGGTTTTTCCGTCGATGACGGCGCGGATGCCGTGCCCGGCGATTTCAGTGTGCTCCAGCGCCTGGCCCTCGTCAACGGGCCGGCCGTATGCCCTTACAATCGATTGGGCGATCGGGTGGGTAGAGACGCTTTCCGCCAGTGCGGCGTAGCGCAGCAGCTCCGCTTGTTCCATTTTTTCGGGCAGGATTTCCGTCACGGTGAAGCTGCCCTTGGTCAGGGTGCCGGTTTTATCGAATACGACCGTGTCGAGGCCGTTCAGCGCTTCCAGGTAGTTGCTGCCCTTAATCAGGATTCCCTGGCGGGACGCGGCGCCGATTCCGCCGAAGAAGCTCAGGGGGATCGAAATTACGAGCGCGCAGGGGCAGGATACCACCAAAAACGCCAGCGCACGGTAAATCCAGGTGTGGAACTCCGCGCCGGGGATCACCAGCGGTGGGATCACCGCCAGAGCAAGGGCGGCAAACACAACGGCCGGGGTGTAATAACGGGCAAACTTGGTAATGAAGTTTTCAGTGGGGGCCTTTTTGCCGCTGGCGTTCTGCACCAGTTCCAGAATCCGGGAGGCGGTGGAGTCCCCAAATTCCTTTTGCACCTGAATCGTGAGCAGGCCGCTCTGGTTGATGGAGCCGGAGAGCACCTCGCTGCCGGGCTGCACATCCCTCGGCAGGGATTCCCCCGTTAAAGCGGAGGTGTCGAGGGAGGAGACGCCCTGCACCACCATGCCGTCCAGCGGTATTTTTTCGCCGGTCTTAACCAGAATCAGGTCACCGATGCCCACCTCTTCGGGCGAAACGCGGCGAACCTCGTCACCCAGCTTCAAATTGGCAAAATCGGGGCGAATGTCCATCAGCGCCTTAATCGAGTTGCGCGAGCGGTTGACCGCCATATCCTGAAACAGCTCGCCCACGCGGTAGAACAGCATGACGGCCACGCCCTCCGGAAATTCCCCGATGGCGAACGCGCCGATGGTCGCAATCGACATTAAAAAGTTTTCATCAAAGATCTGTCCGCGCTGAATGTTGCGCAGGGCAACGAGAAGAATCTCGCCGCCGATCAGAAGGTAGGCGGCCAGAAAGAGAAGGAATGACGGGAGCTGCGGCAGGGGGATCGCCATTGCCGCAGCAAACAGCACTACGCCTACCGCGAGAAGAATGCGCGAAACGCGTTTTCTGCTCTCGTCCTCCTCCCCGCCGGTTTCCTCCTCGCGGAAAGAGACCGTAACGTCCGGTTCCATCTCTCCAATGATGCGAACGGCCTCGCGGGTCAGCGTCGGCAACTTCTCCCGGTCGCCGGCTTTGAGAATCACGCGCTGTGCGGCGAAGCTCACCTGCGCTTCGCGGATGCCGTCCAGCTTTTGAATCTCGCGTTCAATTTTTGCCGCGCAGTCCGCGCAATCCAGCCCCTTCAGGTATAAAATCCGTTCACCGGCCTGTGCGGCCCGGCGTTCGGTCAGCCGGATGTCGGGCTCGTGGCTTTGTGCAATCTCCTGCATTCTGCCGGCAAGCTCGGGGAAGCGGTTTTCGTCTGAAAGCTCTACCCGCAGCGTTTTTGAAACAAAATCGAGCGAAGCCCGCGAAATACCGTCCAGCCTGCCGACCTCGTGTTCAATTTCCGCCGCGCAGTGGGCGCATCCCAGGTTCTCCACGACAAATTCCTTGGCGGCCATCGATTCATTCCCACCCTTCTGTTTCTGTGATTATTTTTCTTTGATGTGACTCAGGCCCAAACTCAAAATGCCCTCTATGTGTTCGTCGTCCAGCGAATAGTAGATTACCTTGCCCGCCCTGCGGGATTTTACCAGCCGGGCCTGCTTGAGCACGCGCAGCTGATGCGAAATTGCCGACTGCGAAAGCTCGAGCAGCTCCGCAATGTCGCAGACGCAAAGCTCCGTCGAAAGCAGGGCACATACGATTTTTACCCTTGTGGAGTCTGCAAAAATGCGGAAGAAATCCGCCAGATCAAACAGGTGATCCTCACAGGGCATCTGTTCCTTTGCCTTTTGAATCGATTCGGGGTGAATCCCCGCGATTTCGCACGATTCGAGCTCTTCTGTTTTGTCTGCCATCATCTAATTCTCCTTTGATCATATGAACATATGAATAACTGTTCATATGTATTATATGCAAAACCGGGGAAAAAGTCAATTGCAAATTGAATTCGATCAAAAACTTTTTCCATCGCCCGTTTTGCGCAGCCAATATGAGAAAGGGGGCTGTTTTTTTCTTTGGCATCATGCTATAATAATCTATAATTTTGTAAATACAGGTACCGTCTTTTCCGGGCGCAGACGCTCCCGCCACGGCACAAGGGGCAGGCCCGCGCCAGCGGGCGCCCCGCGGGATAGCCGCAAAGGAAAAAACAACATTTTTGCCCTCACACCTAAAAAGAGAAATAGAAATTCCACCCCGTCACGAAGGGGCACCCCCCCACGCGGGGGCACCCGCTGGAAAGCTTTTTCGCTTAGAGAATGATTCAGACAATAGATTTCTATTGATAATGATAAATAAAGGCGCAGACCGAACCTGTGCGAAAGGGAAAGGACGTGAAAAGAAATGAGGAAACAGGTGATCGCTGCCGTGCTGGCCCTGGCTGTACTGTGCTCCGGCTGCTCTTCGGTCAGCCTGGATCCTCAGACCCTGATGCGTCCGCCGCGCGCGACCGGCAACAAGGAGCAGATTCACAAGGTGCTGGAGAAAAAAACGAACGATCAGCTGAATCTGAGCTACCCCAGCCGAGGGGACTACCGCTCGGCCATTTTAATGTGGGATTTAACCGGCGACGGGGCGGAGGACGCCATAGCGCTGTACCAGAATCCCGACCAGAAGGGCGGTCTGACCATTTCCTTTATCCGCGGCGGGTCCGAAACCTGGGCGGAGGTCGGCTCCTTCAATAACCCCGCCACTCAGGTGGATAAGGTGTGCTTTGGCGATGTGAACCGCGACGGTGTGGACGACGTAATCGTCGGCTGGGGCAATGTTTTGAACCAGACCTCGTCGGTCAGCATCTATTCTTACCACGACGGCAAAATGACGGAGCTTTCTTATAACCAGCCTTATAATGAAATAGAAGTGCGCGATTTCGACGGGGATACCTACGACGAAATCTTTACGGCCTCCGTTTCCACGGCGGAGCAGCCGGCCATCGCGCGCCTGCTGCGCGTGACGGATAATATGGTGGAGACCATCGGCTCGGCGCATCTGGATATCGGCGTGACGAAATACGCGGCGGTCACGGCGGGAATGATCAATTCCTCGCAGTACGGCATTGTGCTCGACGGGGTAAAGGCCGGCGGCAATTACGTGACGGAGGTGCTGTTCTGGGACTCCAAGAAAAAGCTGCTGCAATCTCCCTTTTTGGATTCGGGCACGCAGACGGCCAACTACACGCAGCGCAGTACGAGCGTGACCTCGCGCGACATCAACGGCGACACGCTGATCGAAATCCCCATTGTCAACCCGCTGCCGGGGTATTCGTCGCCCCTGCCGGATGAAGCTTGCGCCATGACGAACTGGTACCGGTACGACAGCGTGAACAATATTCTGCAGCCGGTGATGAGTATGGTCATCAACCAGAAGAGCGGCTATTGGTTTATGATTCCCGAGATGTGGCGCGGCAAGGTCAAGGTTACCGTAAAGGTGGACCGTGAGGCGCGCTCCCTGACCTTTTACAAATGGCTGCCGGCTGCCGGGGCCGCGGCCGGCACGGTGAACAATGCCGCCGCGGGCGCGGTGAGTACGGGCCTGCTCAAGCTGCAGGAGTTCACCGAACAGGAATGGAACGCCGGGGCGGTCACGAAGGGCTTTTATAAGCTGAAGGAAAGAAACGGCGTCGTTTATGCGGCCTCCATCCTTCAGCCGGACGACCCGATGGCCCTGAACATCAACGACATTACGAACAGCTTCCGGCTGATCGCGCCGCAGGAATAAAATTGGCAGAGGAGGAACCTGACGAATGAAGAGAATACTGGTCGCGGAGGATGAACAGACCATCCGCGAGTTTGTTGTGATCAATCTCAAACGCGCGGGCTACGAGGTGGTTGAGGCGGAAAACGGGGATCAGGCGCTGGAGCTGTACGAGCGCGAAAACGGCATGTTCGACGTCGCCATTCTCGATATTATGATGCCCGGGCAGCACGACGGCCTCGCGGTTTGCCGCGAGCTGCGTCAGAAGAGCGGCTCCATCGGCATCATTCTGCTCACCGCCAAAACGCAGGAGATGGATAAGGTGAGCGGCCTGATGATGGGTGCGGACGACTACGTGACAAAGCCGTTTTCCCCCAGCGAGCTGGTGGCCCGCGTAGATGCGGTGTACCGCCGGGTGGCGCTGGCGGAAATGCGCACCGGCAACAACTTCCGCGAAGAAATCCGTTCCGGCATCTTCTCCCTGAACCTGCGAAACCGCGCGCTGATGAAGGAAAATGTCCCCATCGAGCTGACGCAGGTGGAATTCCAGATCATGGAGTATTTCTTTTCAAATCCGGGCAAGGCGCTCGATCGTTCCGACATCCTCAAGCACGTGTGGGGGGATGCCTATTATGGGGAAGAAAAGATCGTGGACGTGAACATTCGGCGTCTGCGGATGAAAATAGAGGATGAACCGTCCAACCCCAAGCACATCGTAACCGTTTGGGGGCTGGGCTATAAATGGGAAGCGTAGAAGCCGGTTTTGCAGCCGGCAGGCTCAACGAATACAACAACAGGTTTTGAACTGCCTGTCACTCAAATTGGTTTCAAACCGTATTGATCGGCACAGCGCACCTCCTCCGCCGCGGGGGCGGGAAGATGCCTGCCGCAATTTCAAATGGATTTTGTGACGACACAAAACGGCGCGAAAGGAGGGCGGAGAAATGAAGATATGGGGCATTACCCGGCGCTGGATTCTGAACAGCCTTGGCATTATCCTGCTTGTTCTTGCCGCTCTGATTCTCTGCCTTTCGCTGGTCGTGCAGAGCTATGTGTACAACGGCATTCAGCAGACCATCAACGGGCGCTCGAGCGAATTGACCAACGTGTTTGCCGGGTATGACAGTAAAACGGCGGCGGAGTTTTCCGGCGCGGCGCGCGCTTATGTGGAAAACTCGCCCAGCAAGCAGATGATGGAGATGATGGTGCTGAGCACTTCGGGCCGGATTCTCGTCACTTCCACGGGCTTCCCGCCCGACCAGGACCAGATTATGCCGGACGTTCAGCTGGCGCAGGCAAGCAAGGACGGCTACGGCACCTGGCAGGGCCGCCTTTCCTCCGGGGAAAAGGTGATGGCCGTCACGCGCCAGATCCGCAGTCAGGCCGGTTTGCCCCTTGGCAGCATCCGCTATATCGTCTCGCTGGAAGAAGCCGACCGGCAGATTCTCACCATCCTGGGCGGGCTTCTGATCATGGGCTTTCTCGTCATTCTGTTCGTGGTGTTTTCCAGCACGTACTTTATCAAGTCGATCGTCGACCCGATCAAGCTGATCAGCGCCACCGCCAAGCGGATTGCCCAGGGCGACTTCGACGCGCGCATTCAGAACCGCCAGAACGACGAGATCGGCGAACTGTGCGAGACCATTAACAAAATGGCCGTGGAGCTCGGCACGGCGGAAAAAATGAAGAACGACTTTATCTCTTCGGTGTCGCACGAGCTGCGCACGCCGCTCACGGCGATTAAGGGCTGGGCGGAAACGCTGCAGGGCATGGACGAGGCCGAGCGCGAAACGTATGAGCGCGGCATGGGCGTCATTATCCGCGAATCGGAGCGGCTTTCGGGCATTGTGGAGGAGCTTTTGGATTTCTCCCGCATGCAGAACGGCCGCATGACGCTGATGATGGATAAAATCGATATTCTCGCGGAGCTTGGCGAGGCGGTATATCTGTTTACCGACCGTGCGAAGGCGGAGGGCAAATTCCTGGTGTATGAGGAGCCGCCCTTGCTGCCCCCGGTGCTGGGCGACATCAACCGCCTGCGGCAGGTATTTGTCAATATCATCGACAACGCCCTGAAATATACCAAAGAAGGGGATACCGTTACCGTTACCGCGGAAGAAGCAAACGGAAAAATCCGGGTGGTAATCAGCGATACGGGCTGCGGCATCTCCGCAAAGGACCTTCCCAACGTGAAAAAGAAGTTCTACAAAGCAAACCAGACGGTGCGGGGCTCCGGAATCGGGCTGGCCCTGGCGGACGAGATCATGCGCCTGCATGACGGCCGCCTGGAGCTGGAAAGCCAGGAGGGAGTCGGAACCGTCGTGACCATCACGATACCAACGCTCAGGCAGTCCGCGCCGGAGGCAAAGCCGGCGCCTGCGACGGAAGAAAGGAATTCCGAACAAAATGGCTAGAGAAAAAACAAAAATGATCACAAGCATCGGCGGGCAGGCCGTGATGGAGGGCGTGATGATGCAGGGCCCGCACAAGACCGCGCTGGCCGTGCGCATGCCCGACAACACCGTTTCCACCCAGGAGATTGCCGTCAACCGCCTGCGCAATCGTTACAGCCTGCTGCGCCTGCCGATTCTGCGCGGCGTGGCCGGGTTTATCGACGCGCTTTCCGTGGGGTACAGGGCGCTGAGCATTTCGGCGGAAAAATCGGGGCTGGAGGACGATGAGCAGCCCTCTAAATTCGACCAGTGGATGCAGCGTGTATTTGGCGACAAGCTGATGAACGCGATCATGACGATCAGCGCCGTTCTCGGTGTGCTGCTCGCCGTGGGGCTGTTCTTCTGGCTGCCCACGTGGCTGTTCAACATGGGACAAACCTACCTGTGGGGCCCCGGCTTTGCCGAGTGGCGCACCGTGTTCGAGGGCTTTTTGAAAATCGCGATCTTCATCGCCTACATTGCATTCTGCGCCAGCCTGCCGGATATTAAACGCGTGTTTCAATACCACGGGGCCGAACATAAAACCATTTTCTGCTACGAGAACGAAGAGGAGCTGACGGTGGAGAATGTCCGCAGGCATCAGCGCTTTCATCCGCGCTGCGGCACCAGCTTTATGGTGATCATGCTGCTGCTCGGCATCGTCGCCGGGTACTTTATCCCGTTTACCAATCCCTTTGTGCGCACGGTGGCAAAGCTTTTGTGCGTGCCGCTTCTCATGGGGATCGGCTACGAGCTGATCCGCATCTGCGGCAAATACGACAATCTGTTTACCCGCATTATTTCCGCGCCGGGCATGTGGATGCAGCGCCTGACGACCAAAGAACCGGAGGATTCCATGATCGAGGTGGCAATCAGCGCCATGAAAGAAGTCATTCCGGAAAACGGAGAGGACCGAATTGTAAGATGACCTTTCAGCAGGCCTATCAGCAGGGCAGAAGCCTGCTGCGGCGCGCGGGCGTGGAGAGCCCCGCTTTTGATACCATCTGCCTGTTTCGGCGGGCCTTCGGCATGGATCGCCAGGGCCTTTTGCTGCGGGGGGAGGAAGAGGCTCCGCCCATGCAGGCGAAGGAATTTTTTCGCACCATTGAAGAACGGCGCTCCCGCCGCCCCTTGCAGTATATTCTGGGGGAATGGGAGTTTTTCGGAATGCGCCTTGCCGTGGGGGAGGGAGTGCTGATTCCGCGCGAGGAAACGGAGCTGCTGGTCTACACGGCTGCGGAGCTGCTCGGCGGGCACCCCGCGCCGCTGGTGGCGGATTTGTGCGCCGGCACGGGCGCCGTGGGGCTGGGGCTTTCCCGCCTGCGCGGCGACGCCCGGGTGGCCTGCGTGGAATGGTACGGGCAGGCGTTCTCTTATTTGCAGAAAAATCTGGATCGCTATGGTGACGGTCGGGTTCTCGCGGTACAGGCCGATATCATGCGGGAAGATGCCGCGCCGGAGCTTTGGAACCTCAATGCAGTGATCTCGAACCCACCTTATATTGAGGCATCGGAGCTTCCGCTGCTGCAAAAAGAGGTGCAGGCAGAGCCGGCCACTGCGCTCGACGGCGGCAGCGACGGCCTCGATTTTTACCGGGCGATTGCACAAATCTGGCTGCCGCGTTTGAAGTCCGGCGGAATCGTTGCGGTTGAGATTGGGGAAACACAGGCGGAGCAGGTTTCCGCGCTGTTTCGCGGCGCGGGCCTTTCGCGGATTCAAATCCGTCCGGATTTTAACGGCTTCGACCGCGTGGTTTCCGGCGTGTACCGCCGCGAGTAAGCTCTTGCAGGAGTTATTTGGCGGCAGAGATATAAAACATTCGTTCGATTTTTTCGCCGAATCCATTGATTTTGCGTTTGGAATACAGTATAATAAAATCAGGTTTTTCCCGGCGGCGGACGGCGTGTGCCGCCCGCGCGGAGCATAGTGCGCAGGGCCGGGGAGTGAGTTGCTGCGGGCTCGCGCCTGCTCGGCGGCCCTGTTTAGCGGATGGGCGGCGCGTTTTCCAGCGGGTCGGTGATTACAATTTTGGAGCGGAGGAGTTTTTCCATGGCAGTGGACAAAAGCAAGGCGCTGGATACGGCGCTGGCGCAAATTGAAAAGCAGTTCGGCAAGGGTGCCGTGATGCGCCTGGGGCAGAATCAGGCAATGCAGGTGGAAGCGATCTCCACCGGTTCTTTTTCTCTGGATATGGCGCTGGGAATCGGCGGCCTGCCCAGAGGGCGTATTGTAGAGGTGTACGGGCCGGAATCCTCCGGCAAAACGACGCTGGCGCTGCACTGCATTGCGCAGGGGCAGAAAAACGGCGGCTATGCCGCATTTATCGACGTGGAGCATGCGCTCGACCCGGTGTACGCCCGCGCGCTCGGCGTGGATGTGGACGCGCTCCTCGTTTCTCAGCCCGATACCGGCGAGCAGGCGCTCGAAATTACCGAGGCGCTCGTGCGCTCCGGCGCGATTGACGTGATTGTTGTGGACTCGGTCGCGGCGCTCGTTCCCCGTGCGGAAATCGAGGGCGACATGGGCGATTCCCACGTCGGGCTGCAGGCCCGGCTGATGTCGCAGGCGCTGCGCAAGCTGGCGGGCGCGATTTCCAAATCGAACTGCGTCGCCATTTTTATCAACCAGCTGCGTGAAAAGGTCGGCGTCATCTACGGCAGCCCGGAGGTAACGCCCGGCGGCCGCGCCCTCAAGTTTTACGCTTCCGTGCGAATCGATATCCGCAAGACCGAAACGCTGAAAAACGGTACCGAGCAGATCGGCTCGCGCACGCGCGCCAAGGTGGTCAAAAATAAAATCGCGCCTCCGTTCCGTGAGGCGGAATTCGACGTGATGTACGGCCAGGGCATTTCCCGCGAAGGCGAGATTCTCGATCTTGCCGCCAAGCTCGACATTGTGCAGAAGAGCGGCGCATGGTTCTCATACGGTGAAACCCGCCTGGGCCAGGGCCGCGACAATTCCAAGGAGTTCTTGAAGAGCAATCCCGAGCTCATGGCGGAGATCGAGCAGAAGCTGCGCGAAAACGCCGACCGCCTGCCCTCGAAGGCGTCCGGCTCGCCCAAAAAGGCGGCGGCTCCCTCCGCGCCGTCTGAGGCGGCCCAAGCCGGTTGTGGCTGAGCCTGCGGCTCCGACGGCAAAGCCCGCGGCTTCCGGCAGAGCATCCTCCAAGGCGAATATCGATATTCTGGTGGATGACTGATGCTGATCACGGCGATCCGGCCCCATCGAAAGGGCCTTTCCCTGCTGGTGCTGGACGGAGAACCGGCCGTGGAGCTGGATTCCGGTGTTCTTTACCGGGAGGGGGTTCGTGTGGGGGCGGCGCTTTCCGACGAGGAGCTGTACCGCCTTTGTCAGCAGTCCAATGAGGTGCGCGCCAGAGAAAAGGCGCTGTATCTGCTGGAGCACAGGGCACATTTTAAAAGAGAGCTGGAAGAAAAGCTGCGCCGCGATTTCCCGCCCGAAGCGGCAAAATCGGCCGCCGACCGCATGGAGGAGCTCGGGCTTCTCGATGACGCCGCCTGCGGGCGGCAGCTGGCCGGGGAGCTGTTGGAGCGAAAGGGCTTTTCGTCGTCCCGTGCGCGGCTGGAGCTGTGCCGTAAAGGGGTAGACCCTGCCCTGGCAGAGGAGATCGTCGGGGAGCTGGCCCCGCCGCCGGAGGAGAAAATCCGGCAGCTGCTGCAAAAGAAATACCCCCTTGCCGCAAGGGATGAAAAACAGCGGCGCAGAGCGGTGAACGCCCTGCAAAGGATGGGGTACCGCCTGCCGGAGATTCGGCAGGCGCTGCGCTGTCTGGATGAAACCATAGAATTGGATGAGGAGCAAATATGGCAATAACAGTGGGAATGGTCAGCCTGGGCTGCGCAAAAAACCGGGTAGACGGAGAAATGATGATGGCGACCCTGAAAAACGAGGGCTTCTGTCTGGTGAACGACGCGGCGCTGGCCGATGTCGCGATCGTAAATACCTGCGGGTTTATCGACGACGCAAAGCAGGAGTCGATCGACGAAATCCTCGAGCTGGCCAAGCTCAAGCAGGAGGGGCAGATTCGCGCCATTGTGGTCACGGGCTGTATGGCGGAGCGTTACCGTGAGGAGATCCGCAAGGAGCTGCCCGAGGCGGACGCGGTGATCGGCATCGGCGCCAATACGGAGATTGCCGACATTATCCGCCAAACGCTCGGGGGGCAGAACCCCGAGTCCTTTCCGCCGAAGAACCGCCTGCCGCTGTACGGCGAGCGCGTTCACTCCACCCCCAGCTATTATTCGTACATCAAGGTGGCGGAGGGCTGCGACAGCCGCTGCGCCTACTGTGCCATTCCCATGATCCGCGGGCGCTACCGCAGCCGCCCGATGGAAAGCATTGTGGAGGAGGCCAAAGGCCTTGCGGCGGACGGTACGAAGGAGCTGATCCTGATTGCGCAGGATACCAGCCGTTATGGCGAAGACCTTTACGGCCGCCTGATGCTGCCGGCGCTGCTCGACCAGCTCTGCGAAATCGACGGGTTACGCTGGATTCGTCTGCTATACTGTTATCCGGATTATATTACCGATGAGCTGCTGGACACAATGGCCCGGCAGAAACAGGTTGTAAAGTATATCCACCTGCCGCTTCAGCACGTGTCGGGCCGCATGCTCAAATCCATGTACCGCGGCGGCGACCGGCAGTCCATTACGGCGCTGCTTCACAAAATCCGCGGGAGGGTGCCGGGCATTACGCTGCGCACCACGCTGATCACCGGCTTCCCCGGCGAAACGGAGGAGGATTTCACGGAGCTTTCCGAGTTCGTCAAGGAGATCCGGTTCCACCGCATGGGCTGCTTCGCCTATTCGCGGGAGGAAGGCACCGCCGCGGCAAAAATGCCGAACCAGATCGATGAAGAGGTCAAGCTGCACCGCCGCGACCTTCTGATGGAGCAGCAGATGCGCATCATGGAGGAGCAGTGTCAGAAAGAGATCGGGGAAACCATCACGGTTCTGACCGAGGGCTATGACCGCTACGCGGAGTGTTGGTTCGGGCGCAGCGAGCAGGACGCGCCCGAGATTGACGGCAAGGTGTTCTTCTTCGCAAAGGAGCAAAAACCATCCCCCGGGCAGTTCGCCCGTGTGAAAATCACGAATTTCATTGAATGCGATTTGATTGGGGAAGTGGAGGAGCTGTTATGAATCTGCCCAACAAGCTGACCATGTTCCGCCTCATACTGGTCCCGTTTTTTGTGGCGGTATTACTGGCCCCGGCGCTGCCGCACCATTACCTGATTGCGGCGATCCTGTTTGCCGTGGCGTCATATACCGACCATCTGGACGGAATGCTGGCGCGAAAGAATAACCAGATCACGGATTTTGGAAAATTCATGGACCCGCTTGCGGATAAGGTGCTGGTCATCTCCGCGCTGGTCTGCTTTGTGGAGCTGCACCTGGCCAATGTCTGGATGGTGCTGCTGATCATCGCGCGCGAATTCATGGTTACGTCCATCCGCCTTGTGGCGGCGGACAAAGGGCAGGTGATTGCCGCGAACAACTGGGGCAAGGCCAAAACCGTCAGCCAGATCATCGCGATTTTGGTTGTGCTGCTGCTTCAGTATTTCTTAGAGCTGACCATAGCGTTCTCGTCGTATCCGCTCGGAATCACGGAGCAGAGTGCCATGCTGGTGGGGCAGCTGCTGATTCTGATTGCCACGGTTCTTGCTGTGGTATCCGGAGCGATCTATTTAAAACAGAACTGGCACATTGTGAAAACGGCGGGGTAACCCAATTGGAAAAGGCTTTCTTCTTTACAGAGGGGAGCTTTTTTTGATCACGATGGAAAAGCGTGTTCGGGCACAGCCTGCTTTTGCGGGGAAAACCCGCAAAAAAAAGCGCCGGATTTTTGAAAATCCGGCGCGGTTTATTCCCATGTGACAATTTTTCTCATATCCGTATTTTATCTTGCAAAAAATTCCAAATAATGGTAGGATAATCTCGTAAGGCACTTAAAGTGCAAAGCAGGAGCGGGGTGCTAGGAACACCCTCGCCCCTGCC
>OAUF01001006.1_pt1 | contig 12546 bp, 10 predicted proteins | sample 1495111 | NCBI WGS metagenome assembly OAUF01 (sample SAMEA2580002, study PRJEB22360) | human gut metagenome | reverse complement strand
GCGCTATCTTGTGGGGGCGGCACGCCCCCCCCCCCCGCCCCGCCGATAGGAATCGTGCTGGCTGAGTCTTTGATCGCCGCTCATGCGGTTACCGACCGAGAGAGTGAGCGTGCTGCCTACCGGAATTTTCACACCGCCGTTTGCCGCAACATGTGCCGGAACCAGAATTTCACTGCTGTTTTTCGGCAATCTGCCGGATAGAAGCTCAATCGGCAAAGCCGAAAAGGCGTCCTTGTTAAATCCGGCAATGAATAAATAGGGTTTGTCGGGATTTTGTCCCCCGGTAAGCGCAGCATAACCGATATTTTCAAAGGATGCGATGTGTGCAACCCTGCTGTCGTCGGCCTGCTTCTGCACAAAGGAGGTGTCTGCGTCGGGGAATGCGACGTGCCAGTTGCCGTATTTCATGATGGCTCCGTTCACCATATAGCTTTGCAGGGACACGCCAAAGGTGGTGACCGCCGTAATCAGAGCGGCGGACAGAGCCACTCCGATAATGGTGACAAGAGTTCGCGTGCGGCTCTTTTTCAGTCCTTGCAGGGCAACTTTATGAAAGATGTTCATTTATCGCGCCACCTGCCTCTCGTCCCGCGCCACTTTTCCGTCTGCAATGGTGATAATGCGGTCCGCCTGCAAGGCAATATTTTCGTCATGGGTGACAAGAAGCAGGGTCTGCCCGTATTTTCGATTGCTCTCTTTCAGCAGCCTGATGATTTCCTGCCCGTTGCGGCTGTCCAGACTGCCGGTGGGCTCATCGGCCAGCATGACCGCCGGGGCGTTCATCAGGGCCCGCCCGATTGCAACACGCTGCTGTTGACCGCCCGAAAGCTGATTCGGCAGATGCGTTTTGCGGTCCTGAAGCCCCAGCAGCTCCAGCAGATCGTTCAGCCGTTCCCCGTTGACCTTCCGCTTGTCCATCAGGATGGGAAGAGTGATGTTTTCCACCACGGTCAGCGTGGGGATAAGATTGTGGAACTGGTAGATCAGCCCTACCTGCCGCCTGCGGAAAATGGCAAGCTTTTCGTTGCTCCCCGCATACACGTCCTGCCCCTCCAAATACACCTTTCCGCTTGTGGGTACATCCACACCGGCAATGGCATGAAGCAGGGTAGATTTGCCGGAACCGGAGGAGCCGATGATCGCCGTGAAATCTCCCTTTTCAATCGTCAGGGTAACATGATCCAACGCGGTGATCTGGTTATCACCCTTGCCGTAGACCTTGCACAATTGATCAATTTTTAAAAACTCCATTCTATGAGTCTCCTTTCCCGTGGGTCACTCATATTTTAAACCCTTTCCCTGACGCCCCGATGACTTTTTGGTGAGAGATCCGTCACTTTGAAAAACGAATGGCAAATACCGCGCCGCCCTGCGGGTGGTTTTTGGCGGTAATCGTTCCGCCCTGCCGTGCGATAATCGTCTTGCACAGGGCGAGTCCAATCCCATACCCGGCGGCCCCCGCGTCTTTCCCGCGATAGAAGCGGTCGAACAGATGCGGCACATCTTCTTTTGCAAAGCCCGCGCCGCTGTCGCGGATCACAATTTCGGTAAACAGCGGATTCTCCTCGCAGGCAATCACAATCCTTCCGCCGTCGCCCGCGCTTTCCATGCAATTTTTAAGGATGTTTTGAACGGCCTCTGAAAGCCAGCTGAAATCGCCCCAAATGAGAATTCCTTCCGGCACATCCGTTTGCAAAGCGATGTTATGCAGCTCCATGGAAAGCAGGAACGGATGAAGCGCGCTGCTGATCAAGCTGCGCACGTCGATTTTTTCTCTCTGAAATACGGCGATACCCGCATCCAGACGGGACAGTTTCAGCAGAGAAGTGAGCAGCCAATCCATCTGTACAAACAGTTCCTTTGTTTCCCGGATCATCGCTTTGCGTTCCGTTTCATCCGGGTGATTCTCCAGCAGCGATAAAATCAGGTTTACCGACGTGAGGGGGGTGCGGAGCTGGTGAGCGATGTCGGTCATCGACTCGGCCAGATGTTCCTTTTCTTTTTTCAGCGCATCGTTTTGCTCCCGAATGCGCAGCGTCATTTTGGTAATCTCGCTTTGCAAAATGGAGAGCTCGCCCTCGCTCGTTTCGCCAAGGAACAGATGATCGGCGTTGTGCAGCACAAGGTCAATTTGTTCCGACAGCCGCGCAATACTCTTGTACCGGGCCTTGGTAAACACCCCGAATGCCGTGCCGAAGGCAGCGGCAGAGCCGAGAATCAGAAGGCCGGCTGCCGGTTGCACGACAACCCCCGCCGCGGCAAAGGCGGCGGTAATTACAGCAAACACCACGGCAAGCCGCCGTATTTCCCTATTCCGAAACATGTCCGTCCCCCAATCGATACCCTGTTCCGCGAACGGTTAGAATGATCTGCGGGCTTGCCGGGTCGTGCTCGATCTTCTCCCGCAGGCGTTTGATGTAGACGGTCAACGTATTGTCATTTACAAACTCGCCCGCGGCGTCCCATAATTCGTCAAGCAGCCTGCTCCTTGTGAGAATGCTTTTGGGATTGTTTAGAAACACCAAAAGCAGCCGGTATTCCAAAGCGGAAAGGAACACCTCGCTGCCGTCTTTTTTCACGATACCGCTCGCCGTATCCACATGAAGGCCGAAGATTTCAAAGGCCGACGGAGAAGTTCCGCTTTTGCGCAGAGCGCTTTTGATTCGCGCAATCAATTCGCGCGGGCGAAAGGGCTTGATGATATAGTCCTCCGCCCCCATGTTCAGCCCGGTAACCACACTCCCTTCGTCACCGGAGGCCGTCAGAAAGATGACGGGAATCTTCATTGCTTCTTTGATTTCGGTACAGACCGTAAAGCCGTTGCCGTCCGGCAGAGAAATATCGATCAGCGCCAGGTCGAATTGATTTTTTGCAAGCACCGCAAGCGCTTCCCTGTGTGTGGAGGCGTGAGTGACGGAAAATCCCTCCGAGCGGAGCAAAAGCACGAGGTTTTTCGCAATCGCCTTGTCGTCCTCAACTAAAAAAATTCGCTTCATTTATGCTCGCCGTCCCCTTTCAGCAGTATCATAATCTTTATCTTTAAAATCCATCATGAGATTGCGTCGCATCCGGCCAACTCTGTAAAGCATCCGTCTCCTCGGCGGTCAGCCCGCCGTCGCCTATGCAGGCGACGGGGAAGCAAAGCCCTGTCAAACCTTGGCTTTGCGGTAATGCCGTGCCTCTGTTGAGAGCATCTTACAAATATGCTCTCAAAACCTGTTCCCCATACGCAATTCGCGTTTGGGGCTTTGCTTTCTCTCGTGAATTTTATCGGCCGGGGATGCTGTGATATTAATTCCATATGTACCATCTGGCGCGCAATTCTTTGCCGGATTTGTGTGTGCGTTCTTTCCAATTTCATGATTTCTCCCGCCGGGCCGAAGGACAGAAGGCGCTTACGCACATACGACAATGAATTCCGCCTATAATCCCTGATCTTATCAAAGCTGCGGATCAGCTCGGAAAAAGTAGCTATTGTATCGCCTCAAACACCAGTGTATCGGATCATCCGCGGCAAATCAAGACATGCGCGATAGGAAAGAGTTGGTTTTCCCTATCCCGACTCTTTTTTCAGGGCTTGGGATCAGACACCGGCACCGACGCGGTAAAGCTGGCTGTCGTAAAGGGCTCTACCGTGCAGCGGATGTGCTGCTCCGTCTTAACGAGGAAGCTGCTGTGGGAAGGACTGTGTGGAGCTTGTTCCGATCGCTCTGGTAAAAGGTCTGTGCTCTCTGCGCTCAGAACAGGTGGAGTGCAAACGGAAATTTCCATTGATTAACATGAGGCTTTTTGTAGAAATCTGTTGTTCTGTTCAAATCGCATAGAAGCCAATGCCGTTTCGGAGTATGTGTTTGTGCAAGTTTTAAAAATGAAAAATTCGTATTAAAATTTGTGAAAACTGACTTTAGTTATTCGTTCCAAATATAAAATATGGAGCTATTGCCTATATCCGGTACGAAAACTGCCGTTTGCAGGAGGTGCTTTGGAAGGGAACGGAAAAAGAAATATGACTTTTTAGAGCAGCAAACTTGCAAAAGTGAACTTGCGTCTATTGACAAATGTTTTTTGACGGACGTATAATTCAAAACAACATATCAATTTTATTTGAACGGCTTGCAATGGGGCATGCGAATTTTTAGAATTCGTGTGCCCTTTTTTGCGGTAAAGAAGATCGAAACATTTGTTAGGAGGGTACTATCACATGAAATCGAAGAAGCTCAAACGATTCCTTGCTTTGGTTCTGGCGGCGGCTATGTCGCTGACCGCCTGTTCCGGGTCTTCGGGAACACAAAGCTCCACCGGGTCCGGCCCTGCTTCCGCCCCGGAAAACGCAACATACAGGGAAACGCTGCACATTGCGGTAACACAGCAGGCGCCTTCTTTGGATTTGCACAAGAACAGCTCCCTGATTGCAAGACAAATTTGTGATGGTACCGTTTGGGAAAAGCTGGTCACGTTGAATTCCAAGGCGGAAGCGGTGCCGGAGCTCGCGGAAAAATATGAAGCGACAAACGACGGTAAAACGCTCACCTTCACGCTGAGAAAAGGCGTGAAATTCCACGATGGCAGCGAGATGAAGGCCGACGACGTCGTCGCCTCCATGAACCGCTGGATTGAGGGCTTCAGCTCTGCGAAGACGATGGTTGGAGATGCACGGTTTACCAAGGTGGATGATTCCACCGTGAAAATCGACGGCAAAACCTCGCTGATTCTGCTGCCTGCCATGATCGCGGGCGCCGCACAGCCGGCTTCCATCACAACGGCCGCCGCGTGCAAGAACGAAGACAGCAACGGCTTTTTGAAGGACTACATCGGCACCGGCCCCTATAAATTCTCTGAGTGGAAGCAGGATCAGTACGTTAAGCTGGAGCGCTTTGACGGCTACGTTCCCTACGGAACAAAGGGAACCGAGATGGACGGCTGGAGCGGCTATAAGGCGGCCCCCACCAAGATCCTCCAGTTTGATCTGGTCGCGGATCAGGCTACGGAGTCCGCAGGCCTCGAGGCCGGGCAGTACGACGTCGCGTTCAATGTTTCTTACGACGATTTTGACCGCCTGACAAACAACCCGAACCTGACTACGGTCAGCTCTCAGATGGGTTCCATCGCCTTTATCCCGAATCACAAGCAGGGCATTGCCTCCAAGCAGTATTTCCGCACCGCGGTCAATACCGCGCTCGATTGCGACGAGGTTCTGAGGGCCGCGTACGGGGGCGGCTACGAGCTCGGCTCCTCCTATATGGATGCCGGCCAGCCGTTCTGGAAATCTGAGGCCGGAAAAGAAAATTACAACCAGAAAGACCTTGAGAAGGCAAAGAAAATTCTGACGGACAACGGCTATAAGGGCGAACCCTTCACCATTCTGGTCTCCACTTTGAACAAGATGGATAACATGGGCATCGCAATCAAATCGCAGCTCGAGAAGATCGGCATTCCCGTAAAGCTCACCGTGGTGGACTGGGCTACCCTGACGGAATACCGCAAGGATCCCACCAAGTACGATATGTACATTACCACCTTTGCGGAGGTTCCGGTACCGTCTTTGAAGCTGTATTACGGCGCCGCGTATCCCGGCTGGTCCAACGATGAAAAGCTGCAGACCCTGTTTAAGGAAATGACCTCCGCCCCAACGCTGGAGGAGGCAAAAGCCAAATGGGATGAACTGCAGGGGTATTCCTGGGAGTACCTGCCGATCATCTGCCCCGGCCACTACATGGGTATGTTCGCGTGGCAGAAAAATGTGACCGGCATCAATATGTACAGCGGCGGGCCGAAATTCTGGAACGCGGGGATTGTGGAGTCTTAAGTCTGGAACAGGGAATTCTGAATACAGCCGATTTGCTTTGGAAGGAGCTTTGTGAGGAACCCGATGTTTCTTCCCCCGCCGCAAGGCAGGGGAAGAAACCGACAGACTGCTTTCAAGTGGAGCCATTTAATTTTTAGATTCTCTTGGTTGTGGGGGGAAAGTTGATGCAGAAGTTCATTGTTAAGAGACTGCTGTCCGTGATTCCGGTTTTGTTCGTGGTGTCGGTGGTCATTTTCACCTTGCTGAAGATGGTGCCCGGCAGCCCGGCGGCCACTCTGCTGGGCGATTTGGCCACGGCGGACGATATTGCGAAGCTGGAAGAAAAAATGGGCCTGAACCGCCCGCTGGTGGAACAGTATTTCATCTGGATCGGGAATATGTTTCACGGCGATTTCGGGATCAGCACGGCAGGCGGCGAACCGGTTGCCAGTATGGTGTTCAGCCATGTGAAGCCGACCATCTCCCTTGCGCTGTACGCGCTCGTCATCGCCAGTGTGATCGCAATCCCGATGGGGATGCTGGCGGCGAAAAACAAGGGAACCGGTGTAGACCACGGCGTGACGGTGCTGTCTTTGGCGGGCATCTCGCTGCCCAGCTTTTTATTCGGTTTGTTTTTGATGCTCCTCTTCGCCGTAAAGCTGCATTTCTTCCCGGTTTCAGGGTATGTGGAAATCAGCCGGGGGTTTTGGCCGCACATCAAATCGCTGACGCTGCCGGCGATTGCGCTGGGGTTTATGAATGCGGCGCTGATGATGCGCATGACCCGCTCCGCGATGCTGGAGGTTCTGGGCAGCGACTACATCAAAATGGCCAAGGCGAAGGGCGTGCGGAATTTTGTCATCACCACCAAGCACGCGCTGCGCAACTCTCTGGTTACGATCATCACGATGATCGGCCAGAGCGCGGTGCAGATGCTGGCCGGAGCGGCGGTTATCGAAAGCCTGTTCTCCATTCCGGGCCTTGGACAGCTGATGGTCAATTCCATCGGCCGCCGCGACTACTATGTAATTCAGGCGATCGTGCTTTTGATCGCGCTGTTCAATGTGCTGATCAATATGCTGGTGGATCTGCTGTACGGCGTGGCAGATCCCAGAGTCAGAGCAACCTGAGAGGAGGGAAAACGAGATGCTAGGTACAAACGGTTCGGAGGGCGCCATGGTTTACACGACCGCCCAGAACGACCTGAGTCTGCAGAAGAAAAAGCTGGCGCAGGAGCAGTTTGAAATCAGGCTGAAGAAATTCACCCATAACCGGGCTTCGGTATTCGGCCTGGCGGTTGTCGTCCTTGTGATCGTTCTGGCGGTGTTTGCCCCGCTGATTGCTGTGCACGATCCGCTCGCGATGAATACGGCGGATCGCCTGAAGGGCATCAGCGCAGAGCACTGGTTCGGCACCGACAATATGGGGCGCGACGTATTTGCCCGCGTGCTGTACGGCGCCCGGATTTCTCTCGCCGTCGGTTTTACGGTCGGCCTTGTTTCGGGCTTTCTGGGGCTTGTGATCGGGCTGTATGCCAGCACCAATGCGCTCGCGGACAATATCCTCATGCGCGTCTGCGACGGCCTCAAGGCAATCCCAAGCACGCTTTTGGCCATCACGATGATGGCGGTGCTGGGCGCGGACATCAAGAACGTGATCATCAGCCTGATCGTCGTCAATATTCCGAATATGGCCCGTCTGGCCCGCAGCCAGGCGCTGGTGGTGAAGGAGCAGACGTATATTGAGGCGATGCGGTGCCTCGGTTCCTCCCAAAAGCGGATTTTGTGGGCGCACATCGTACCGAACATCCTCTCGCCGATGATCGTTCAGATGACCTTCGTGTTTGCGAGCGCCATCATCACCGAGGCGGCCCTCAGCTTTCTCGGCGCCGGAGTTCCGGCCCCCGCGCCGAGCTGGGGCAACATTTTAAAAGAGGGCAAGGACGTGATCTACACCGCCTGGTGGATGATCCTGTTCCCGGGCGTGTTCACCGCGCTGACGGTGCTGGGGCTGAACCTTCTGGGTGACGGTGTGCGCGATCTGATGGACCCGAAAAGCAACTGAAGAGAATCCGCGGCGAAACGGGAGAATTTGCGCCCGCGCCGCCGGCGGAAGGGCGAACCCCCTTCGCTGTATGGCTCGAGAAGCCGTGTGAGAGGAGAGACCGGCAGCATGGAAAGAGTATTGCAGGTAGAAAATTTATGTACCGAATTCAAAACGGAGCGCGGCATGCTCAAAGCGGTGGACGGCGTCAGCTTTGAGGTGCGCGAGGGCGAAATGCTCGGCATCGTCGGGGAATCCGGATGCGGCAAAAGCGTCACCTCCCAGTCGATTCTGCGGCTGTACGACGAAAAGTCGTTTGTGCGCTACACCGGCGATGTGCGGTTCCACGACGAAAGCTTGCTCACGCTCCCCGAAAAACAGATGGAAAGCGTGCGCGGCGCCAAGATTTCGATGGTGTTTCAGGACGCGCTCAGCTCTCTGAATCCGGTATTTACGGTGGGTGATCAGATCATGGAAGCGATTCTGATCCACCAGAAAAGAACCAAGGCCGAGGCCAAAGCGCAGGCGATCGAAATGCTGAATATGGTCGGCATCCCCGACCCGGCGCGGCGGTTTCACCAGTACCCGTTCGAGCTTTCGGGCGGCATGCGGCAGAGGGTGATGATTGCGGTGGCACTGGCCTGCCACCCGCAGCTTTTGATTGCCGACGAGCCCACCACCGCGCTGGATGTGACGATTCAGGCGCAGATTATGGATTTGATTGTGGATATGAACAAGCGCCTCGGCATGGCGGTGATGCTCATCACACATGATCTGGCGGTTGTGGCCGAAACGTGCGACCGGGTGATCGTGATGTACCTTGGCCAGATCGTGGAAGAGGGACGGGTGGAGGATATTTTTGATCATCCCATGCACCCATACACGATGGGGCTGATGAATTCCATCCCGAAGCTCGACACCGCCAAGGCGACCCGGCTGTACCAGATCAGCGGCACGGTTCCGCTCCTGAACCAGATTCCCGTGGGCTGCCGGTTTGCTCCCCGCTGTCCCTATGCCACCGACCTGTGCCGGGAAGAAATGCCCGGGCTGAGCCGGGTTACGCAAACGCAGAGTGTGCGCTGCCATTACAGGAACGAACAAAACGGCGGCTTCGTTGAGGAGCCTCCCCAGTATGAGGCCGGTTAGGAGGAAATGAGATGACAAATACCGCAAAGGTTGTTTTGCGCGGAACAGGGGTCAAAAAATATTTTCCTGTGCGCAGCTCGGTTTTAAATCGGGTGAAGAGGAACGTAAAAGCGGTGGACGGTATCGATATTTCTCTGTATGAGGGCGAGATTTACGGCCTTGTAGGGGAAACCGGCTGCGGCAAAAGCACGCTGGGCCGCACGCTGGCCTACCTGACCGAACCCACCGGCGGCTCGATTGAGGTGCTGGATCAGGATATGACGGCGATGAAGCGCCACCAGCTGATCGAAATGCGCCGCAAAATCCAGATGGTGTTTCAGGACCCCTACACCTCGCTGGATCCCAAGCAGCGAGTGGGCGATATCCTCACGGAGGCGCTGAAGATTCACAACATCGGCACCCGCGAATCCCGCATGGATACCGCGGTGGAGATTATGGAGAAGGTGGGCCTGCGGCTCGAGCATTTCTACCGCTATCCCCACGAGTTTTCCGGCGGGCAGCGGCAGAGGGTCGGCCTGGCCAGAGCGCTGATTTTGAACCCGAAGATCATCATTTGCGACGAGCCCGTTTCCGCGCTGGACGTATCGATTCAGGCACAGATCATCAACCTGTTGCAGGATCTGCGGGAAAAGGAGCAGATTTCGTTTTTGTTTATCGCGCATGATATGAGCGTGGTAAAATATGTGTCCGACAGAGTAGGGGTCATGTATTTGGGGCATATGATGGAGGAGGCCGAAACGGAGGAGTTGTTCCGCAATACGCTGCATCCGTATGCGAAGGCGCTGCTTTCCGCCGTTCCGAACCCCTCTCCCCACACGAAAAAAGAGAGAATTGTATTACAGGGCGATCTTCCGTCCCCCATCAATCTGCCGTCCGGCTGCGTGTTCCATACGCGTTGCCCGTACGCTGCCGAGCAGTGCTCGGTGCGCACGCCGCATTTGAAGGAGGCTGCGCCCGGCCACCGGGTGGCCTGCCTGATGTATGAGGAGGGCTGGTCGGCCCGGGCCTGAGCGGGAGGGAAGATCCCCGGCGAAAACGAACGATGACTGGGAGGGTACCAACAGTGCTGACACAAAACGCGCAGAATTTTCTGCAGACTCACGGCAACGAGGCGTATCAGTTGTTAAAGACAATGGCGGCGATTCCATCCCCGTCGAACCATGAGGAGCGGCGGATGGAATTTTGCAAACAGTGGCTGGAGTCCTGCGGGGCCAAAGGCGTGTACACCGACAGCGCGCTCAACGTGGTTTGCCCGGTTGGGGTGACAAAGGAGAACCCGGTCGTCGTGTTCTGCGCCCACACCGACGTGGTGTTCCCGGATACCGACCCGCTCCCCGTGCGGGAGCATTCGGGTCGGCTCTGGGCGCCCGGCGTGGGCGACGATACGGCAAACCTGGCCGCCTTGATGATCGCGGCCAAATATGTTGTGCAGGAGGGGCTTCGCCCCAAAAACGGCGTGGGGGTGCTGTTCGTCTGCAACTCCGGAGAAGAGGGAATGGGGAACCTGAAGGGCTCCCGCAAGCTCTGCGAGGATTACGAAGGACGCATTCAGGCCTTTTGCAGCTTTGACGGAACCTTGACGCACGTGGTGAACCGCTCGGTTGGATCCCAGCGCTTCCGGGTCGCCGTAACGGCGCAGGGCGGGCACTCCTATATAGATTTTGGGCGCCCCAACGCAATTGCGCAGCTGGCCGCGGTCGTCTCCGACCTGTACGCCGTGGGAATTCCCTCTTACGGGAGAACCACCTGCAACGTCGGAACAATTTCGGGCGGCACCTCCGTCAATACCATTGCGCAGAACGCCGAGATGCTGTGCGAATACCGGTCGGACGACGCCCGCGGTCTGCAGTATATGCAGGAGCAATATGAAAGAATTTTCTCCGCACACCGGAAAAAAGGAGTGGAGCTTGCGGTGGAGGTGGTCGGGAGCCGCCCCGGCGAACAGCTTTCCGCGGCGGCGGCCGCGGAGCGCGACCGCCTGGTGCAAAGGGCTGCCGATATTATCGAGCAAGTAACGGGAAAACGCCCGGGCACGGCGTCCTCCTCCACAGATTGCAACATTCCGCTGTCGCTGGGAATCCCCAGCGTGTGCTTTGGGTCTTACTACGGCGCCGGGGCGCATACGCGGGAGGAATATGTGGAAATTGATTCCCTGCCGCTCGGGTACCGGGTCGTGATGGAAAGTGTGCTGGAGTATTTCCAATAAACCAGGAGATGACATATGAAACAGGAGTTGGATCTGCATCGTTATCTTGCGGAAATCGATGAGAAAGCAATGCCGCTCAGCGCGCTGAGCGATCAAATATGGGAGTTTGCCGAAACGCAGTTCGAGGAATTTCAATCGGCGGAGGCCCTCTGTGCCTTCCTTGAGAACGAGGGGTTTACGGTGGAGCGGGGCGCGTTCGATATTAAAACCGCGTTTACCGCCACCTTTGGGTCGGGCGGCCCGCGCATCGGAATTCTGGGCGAGTTTGACGCGCTTTCCGGTTTGAACCAAAAGGCGGGGGTTGTCCGCAGAGAATCGGATCACCCCGAGGCGAACGGCCACGGCTGCGGGCATAACCTGCTCGGTGTCGGATCCGTTGCGGCGGCGCTGGCGGTTAAAAAGTACCTGGAGGACGGGTTCCCCGGTACGGTTACTTATTTCGGCTGCCCCGGCGAGGAGGGCGGCTCCGGCAAGGCTTACATGGCAAGGGCAGGCGCGTTTTCCGGGCTGGACTGCGCGCTGACCTGGCACCCGTCGAGCCTCTATATGGTGTACCAGAACAGCTCGCTTGCGAACTTTCAGGTGCAGTTTACCTTTCACGGCGTCAGCGCACACGCCGCCGGCAGTCCCGAAATGGGGCGCAGCGCGCTCGACGCGCTGGAGCTGATGAATGTCGGCGCGAATTTTCTGCGGGAGCACATGATCGAAAAGGCCCGCGTTCATTATGCGGTCACCAATACGGGCGGGTATTCCCCAAATGTGGTGCAGAACCTGGCCAAGGCGATCTATCTCGTTCGCGCACCCCGGCAGGATCAGGCGCTGGAGCTTTTAAACCGGGTCAAGAAGATCGCGGAGGGGGCGGCGCTCATGACCGAGACCACCGTGGAGCACCAACTGATCAAGTCCTGCGCCAACATGATCTCGAATCAGGTGCTGGAGCAGGTGATGTTCGATTCCCTTACGGAGGTCGGTATACCCGGCTATACTCCCGAGGAATATGAGCTGGCGCGGCGCTATGCCGATACCGCGCCAAAGGGCGCCGACCGCGGCTATATGGATGCGGTTCAGGAGCGGCTTGACCCCAGAAACAAGCGGCTCCTGCTCCAAAAAAAATCCGACCCGCTGTACGATTTCATCGTCCCTTATGAGCCGATGCATCTGGTGCGGGTGGAAGCAGGCTCCACCGATGTGGGCGATGTCAGCTGGATGTGCCCGACCGCGCAGCTGTATGCCGCCACCTGGGCCCCCGGAACGCCGGGGCATTCGTGGCAGGTGGTCTCTCAGGGGAAATCCTCCCACGCGCACAAGGGGATGCTGCTGGCCGGCAAGGTGATCGCGCTCACTGCCATGCGCCTGTTTCCACTCT
>OAUF01001004.1_pt1 | contig 12571 bp, 10 predicted proteins | sample 1495111 | NCBI WGS metagenome assembly OAUF01 (sample SAMEA2580002, study PRJEB22360) | human gut metagenome | reverse complement strand
TACCAACGGATCCTTCTTTAACCCCCCCTTTAACTCCCCAACCATGGCAGAAGCCTATCGGGTAGCGGCGCTAAATGGCTTAAACCGCCTGTTTTAACGCACTGTCGAAATGGCCATCCATTGATCCACGGATGGCCTCTGCCAGCTGTTCATAACGGCTGCGCAGCGGCGAACCAGGACGGTACACCAGACCAATCGTACGACGCGGTTCGGGTTTAATGCATGGCAGATAAACGACACCATCACGCTTACGCTCCGGCGGAACGGCCAGCGCAGGCAGTAAGGTAATACCACTGCCTGCCGCCACCATGTTACGCAGCGTTTCCAGACTGGTTGCCCGAAAATGGGTATCTTCATCAGCACCCGCTTCAAAGCAGAAACCCATCGCCTGATCGCGCAGACAGTGGCCATCTTCCAGCATCAGCAGTTTTTCACCCGCCAGATCGGACATCGGTACACAGTCACGGTTTGCCCATGGGTGATCTTCATAGATCGCCAGCATCATAGGCTCATCAAATAACGGTACTTCGATGAACGCCTCACTCTCTTTGACCAGCGCCAGAATGACGCAGTCGAGCTTGCCGCTATCCAGTTGCGCCAACAGCTGATGTGTCTGCGCTTCATGGAGATACATCTCCAGTTTTGGGAAGGTCTGGTGCAACATCGGAATAATATGCGGCAGCAGGTATGGCCCCACCGTTGGGATCAAACCAATATGCAGCGGGCCAGACATTGTCTCGCCTTGTTGGCTTGCCATCTCCTTGAGCACTTTGACCTCGCGCAGCACGGTGCGCGCCTGATCCACCAGCAGCAAACCGGCCTGGGTGAACAGCACCTTGCGACTCGTACGCTCCAGCAACATGACGCCAAGCTCATCTTCCAGCTTGCGGATCTGCCCGCTCAGCGTTGGTTGGCTAACGTGACAGGAGTCTGCCGCTCGTCGGAAGTGACGATGTTCGGCTAGTGCCACCAGGTATTCAAGATCACGAATATTCATTATTCATCCTCCATCGCCACGATAGTTCGTAGCGATAGGTAGCATAGCAACGAACGATTATCCCTATCAAGCTTTCTGTTTAATAATGCACCACAGAAACGGAACGGTACCCCTTTAACCCTTGAAGCTACTGTCCGTTTGAGAGTTTCTCTCATACTCGAAATAACTAAAGCCAACGTGAACTTTTGCGGACCTTGAGTCCGCATTTTTTTTGCATAAAAAAAGCCCGGCGTCGCAAAGCTCGGCCGGGTTATGGTTTGGTAGGCCTGATAAGCGTAGCGCCATCAGGCAGAACGGCGCACAGTGCCGGATGGCGGCTTCGCCTTATCCGACCTACAGGCGTGCCTTCGCGTAGTCGATCGCCTGCGCAACCTGCTGCGGCGACACGCCACCTTTCGCTGCACGTTTATCCAGACACGATTGCAAGGAGAGGATCGGGTAAACGTCATCGCCAATCACCTGGCTGAACTTTTGTAAGTCGGCAAGCGACAGCGCTTCCAGCGGTTTGCCCTGACGAATCGCCTCGACCACCGTTTCCCCCACAATATGGTGCGCTTCGCGGAACGGGACGCCTTTCGCCACCAGATAATCCGCCAGCTCAGTGGCGTTAGCATAACCCTGCTGCGCCGCTTCCTGGCAACGCGGACGTTTCACCTGGATTCCATCCAGCACCAGCGCGGCCATATGCAGACAGTCCAGCCAGGTGTCGAGCGCGTCGAACAGCCCTTCTTTGTCTTCCTGCATATCTTTGTTGTATGCCAGTGGAAGGCCTTTTAAAGTCATCATCATGCCGGTCAGCGCACCCTGCACGCGACCGCATTTGCCACGGATCAGCTCCAGCGCATCCGGGTTTTTCTTCTGCGGCATCAGAGATGAACCGGAAGTCACACGGTCGGAGAGTTCAACAAAGCCCGCTTCGCCGGTGTTAAAGAAAATCAGATCTTCAGCAAAACGCGACAGGTGTACCATGCCGATAGAGGCGTCGGAGAGTAACTCCAGCACGTGGTCACGGTCAGAAACGCTGTCCAGGCTGTTGCGCGTTGCCGAGGCAAAGCCCAACCAACCCGCCAACTGCTCGCGATCGATTTCATACGCCGTACCCGCCAGCGCGCCGCAGCCTAACGGACTGACGTCCAGGCGTTTGAGCGCATCCTGCAAACGGCTCTCGTCACGCGCCAACATTTCAACATAGGCCAGACACCAGTGAGCAAACGTCACCGGCTGCGCACGTTGCAGGTGGGTGTAACCCGGCATGACGGCGTCCTGGTTATTCTCCGCCGTCACCACCAGCGCAGTTTGCAACTGACGATTGGCCGACAGTAATTCGATAACCGTATCTTTGCACCACAGCTTGAGATCGGTCGCGACCTGGTCATTACGGCTACGCCCGGTATGCAGTTTTTTACCAAGCTGGCCGACTTTATCAATCAGCTTACCTTCCACCCAACTGTGAATATCTTCGGCATCGCTTTGCAAAATCTGCTGAGGATTCGCGCGAACCTCTTCCAGCAGGTTATTCAGCGCCTCTTCCAACTGCAGCTGTTCATCGGCAGTCAGTACACCTACCGTTACCAACGCTTTGGACCAGGCCACAGAGCCAACAATATCCTGTTCTGCCAGGCGGTAGTCAAAACGCAACGAGTCGTTGAACTGTTTGAACCGCTGATCTGCTGCCTGTGTAAAACGCCCACCCCAAAGTGCCATAACGAATTTCCTTAATATGATATTTTTGCCCGGTGGCGCTGCGCTTACCGAGCCTACAAAACCCACGTAGACCGGATAAGGCGAAGCCGCCATCCGGCACATTAATAGTTAAGCCAGAATACGCGTACCAATTGGCGTGCCGTTAAACAGCGCCGGAAGTTGCTCTGCATGACGCCAGGAGGCGATATCCACCGGACGGCCCAGCGTACGCGCGGCATCCAGCGCTGCATTCACCTTCACGATCATGCCATCGGTAATAATGCCCTGTTCAATCAGCTGTTCCGCTTTCGCCGCGGTCATTTCGGCAATGCGCTGGCCTTTGCCATCCAGAATACCGCTCACATCAGAGAGCAGGATCAGATCCGCACCCAGCGTTGCCGCCAGCGCCGTTGCAGCCTGATCGGCATTCACGTTCATCAGCAGACCATCATCAGTGACACCAATAGAGCTCACTACCGGCAGAAAACCGCTTTCCAGCAGCGTGTTAATCAGCTTAGGCGAACCCGGCTGCGCCAGTCCAACATGACCCAGTTCTTTATCGAGCGGCGTCACTTTTACGCTGTCGCCATCGCCAAGATACAGACCAACAGACGCGATGTGATGCTTTTTCGCCCAGGCCAGCAAGGTTTTATTCGCCGTTCCCGCCAGGGCACCGGTAATAATGTCAATTTGATCGGCAGGCGTGACGCGCAGACCATTTTTCTTTTTCACCGGCAGATTCAGCTGCTTCATCAGCCCCTCGCACCCCGCGACGGAAGCTGCTTCATCAGCTCGTCGACCACGCAGCCGCCGCCGTGCACAATGACCAGCGGACGCTGGTGGGACTCACGATAATTCACCAGTGCGGTAAACAAGCGCTCCAGCGCCTCTTCGCTATCCAGTAAAACGCCGCCCAGCTTGATAATTAATGGATTCATTGTTGCACCCTTAAATAAGAGACTGCGTTTGGGCAAAGCCAAAACGAATATTTGCGCACTGCATCGCCTGTGACGCCGCGCCTTTCAATAAGTTGTCTTCCGTCGCCACAACGATCAGATGCTCACCCTGCACAGCAAACCCGATATCACAGAATGGTAATCCAACCACGTTCTTCAACGCTGGAACCCCTTTGTCATACAGACGCACCAACGGTTTATCGCCATACGCCTGTTGCAGCGTCTGCGCTACCTGAGCATGAGTTACACCCGCTTTAAGGCGGCAAGTGATAGTTTCCAGAATTCCGCGCGGGAAGTTGCCCAGATGCGGGGTGAAAATCACTTCAGCCCCCAGATAAGTAGCGATTTCCGGCTGATGACGATGGGTAAAGACGCCATACGGTTGCAGGCTTACTTCGCAAAAACTGTTAGAGATAGCCGCTTTACGGCCCGCGCCGCTCACGCCGCTGGTCGCATTAATTACCGGCCACTGGCTGAGATCCAACAGCCCGGCATCAATCAGTGGTTTCAGCGAAAGCTGCGCCGCCGTCGGGTAACAACCCGGCACAGCAATCAGATTCGCTTCTTTCAGTTGGTCTTCGTTCCATTCCGCCAGCCCGTAAACTGCCTGCTCCAGCAGATCGGGATGCTGATGGGTAAAACCATAATATTTTTCATAGAACGCGCCGTCATTTACGCGAAACGCGCCAGAGAGGTCAAACACCACGCAACCGGCCTGCAAAAACTGCGGAGCCAGGTCATGACTTACCTCATGAGCCGTTGCGAGGAACACAACATCCACCCCTGCGCTAAACTCGCTGATATCTGACATTGGCTGCAACGGTAAATCGACAATGCCTTTCAACTGCGGATGCAAATCGGAGATTAATTTTCCTGCATCATTGCTTTGCGCTGAGACGGTCAAAGCGGTTATGGTCATATCAGGATGGCGATTTACATAGGTCACAAGCTCTGCGCCGGCATAGCCACTGGCGCCCACAATCAGCGTATTCAACATCGGGGCTGCTCACCTTCTTAGATTCTGTTGCCAGGTATAAGCCTTTATCACCTCACCTTACACTTGGTGGGTTTTATTACGCTCAACGTTAATGTATTTTTATTCACAAATACTGCATGAATATTGATACTATCATGACCCGAGGTGTGTCAACAATGAAAAACAATTTACCGCCATTTATCGAGATTTACCGCGCTCTGATTGCCACGCCATCGATTAGCGCTACCGAAGAAGCGCTCGATCAAAGCAATGCAGGTTTAATCACTCTGTTGGCGGGCTGGTTTAAAGATTTAGGCTTCAATGTGGAGGTCCAGCCGGTTCCCGATACGCGAAATAAATTCAATATGCTGGCGAGCATTGGACAGGGCGCTGGTGGTCTGTTGTTGGCGGGCCATACCGATACCGTACCCTTTGACGACGGACGCTGGACGCGCGATCCGTTCACCCTGACCGAGCATGACAATAAGCTCTATGGTTTGGGTACGGCGGACATGAAAGGCTTCTTCGCCTTTATCCTCGACGCGTTGCGTGATGTCGACGTCACGAAGCTGAAAAAGCCCCTCTACATTCTGGCCACTGCTGACGAAGAGACCAGCATGGCGGGAGCTCGCTACTTCTCTGAAACCACTGCTCTGCGCCCAGACTGCGCGATTATTGGCGAACCCACTTCACTGCAACCGGTTCGCGCACACAAAGGTCATATCTCTAATGCGATACGCATTCTGGGACAATCGGGTCATTCAAGCGATCCGGCGCGTGGCGTTAATGCGATTGAACTGATGCATGATGCCATCGGCCATATCATGCATCTGCGCGATGACCTGAAAGCGCGCTATCACCATGATGCCTTTACCGTTCCGTATCCAACGTTAAATTTGGGCCACATCCACGGTGGCGACGCCGCCAACCGAATCTGCGCCTGCTGCGAACTGCATATGGATATTCGCCCGCTACCAGGTATGACGCTAAACGATCTCAATGGGTTACTTAACGAAGCGCTGGCCCCTGTCAGCGAACGCTGGCCGGGCCGCCTGACCGTATCGGAACTGCATCCACCGATTCCAGGCTATGAGTGTCCGCCTGACCATCAACTGGTAGAGGTGGTTGAGAAACTGCTGGGCGCACAGACTGAAGTGGTGAACTACTGCACCGAAGCGCCATTTATCCAGACGCTTTGCCCGACGCTGGTATTGGGTCCAGGTTCTATTAATCAGGCGCATCAGCCGGATGAATATCTGGAAACACGCTTTATTAAGCCAACTCGCGAATTAATCACCCAGGTTGTGCATCATTTCTGCTGGCATTAACTGCTTGTCACCCCGCTAATCCTTTAGTGGTAAGCGGGGTGATTTTTTAACATTTCCATAAGCAACGCTTATTTGATTGGATGTGAATTAAATAACGTAAATTCACGGCATTTATTCGTTTGCTGAACCGATTTCGCAGCAATTGACGTCACGTGTTTTACGTGGCTTTATAAAAGACGGCTAAAAAGTTAAGTCCGCAAGATTTCGCGTGATAGTCAGGCGCGAAAGATACAGGACATATTCAAAATAGATGGGGTGTCTGGGTTAATATGAACGAACAATATTCCGCGTTGCGTAGTAATGTCAGTATGCTCGGCAAAGTGCTGGGAGAGACCATCAAGGATGCGCTGGGAGAGAACATTCTTGATCGCGTAGAAACAATTCGTAAGCTGTCCAAATCATCTCGCGCTGGCAATGAAGTTAATCGCCAGGAATTGCTCACCACACTGCAAAATCTGTCTAACGACGAGCTGCTGCCGGTTGCCCGCGCATTTAGCCAGTTCCTGAACCTGGCCAACACCGCCGAGCAATACCACAGCATTTCGCCAAAAGGCGAAGCAGCCAGCAACCCGGAAGTGATTGCTCGCACTCTGCGTAAACTGAAAGAGCAGCCCAACCTCAATGACGCCACCATCAAGAAAGCCGTAGAATCACTCTCTCTGGAACTGGTACTCACCGCCCACCCGACCGAGATCACTCGTCGTACGCTGATCCATAAAATGGGTGAAGTGAACGCCTGCCTTAAGCAGCTTGATAACAAAGACCTCGTCGATTATGAACGCAACCAACTGATGCGCCGTCTGCGTCAGCTCATTGCCCAGTCCTGGCATACGGATGAGATCCGCAAGCTGCGCCCAAGCCCGGTTGATGAAGCTAAATGGGGTTTCGCGGTAGTTGAAAACAGCCTGTGGGAAGGTGTACCGAACTACCTGCGTGAGCTGAATGAACAACTGGAAGAGCATCTGGGTTATAAGCTGCCGGTTGATTTTGTCCCGGTTCGATTTACTTCCTGGATGGGCGGCGACCGTGATGGTAACCCGAACGTAACGGCAGATATCACCCGTCACGTGCTATTACTCAGCCGCTGGAAAGCGACAGACCTGTTCCTGAAAGACATCCAGTTTCTGATTTCTGAGCTGTCGATGGTGGATGCCACGCCGGAGCTGATGGCGCTGGTAGGCGAAGAAGGTGCAGCTGAACCTTATCGCTATCTGATGAAAACCCTGCGTTCTCGTCTGATGGCAACCCAGGCCTGGCTTGAAGCCCGTCTGAAAGGCGAGAAATTGCCGAAACCTGCGGGACTTCTCACCCAAAACGAACAGCTCTGGGACCCGCTATACGCGTGCTACCAGTCTCTGCAGGCCTGTGGCATGGGCATTATCGCCAATGGCGAATTGCTCGACACCCTTAGGCGCGTGAAGTGTTTCGGTGTGCCGCTGGTGCGTATTGATATTCGTCAGGAAAGCACCCGTCATACTGAAGCCCTGGGCGAACTGACCCGTTATCTGGGCATTGGCGACTACGAAAACTGGTCGGAAGCGGATAAACAGGCTTTCCTGATCCGCGAACTGAATTCCAAGCGTCCGCTCCTGCCGCGTAACTGGGAACCGAGCAACGACACCCGCGAAGTGCTCGACACCTGTCGGGTCATTGCCGAAGCCCCATATGGCTCCATTGCCGCCTATGTTATCTCGATGGCGAAAACTCCGTCGGATGTGCTGGCCGTGCATCTGCTGCTGAAAGAAGCCGGAATTGGTTTTGCTATGCCGGTCGCTCCGCTATTTGAAACGCTGGACGACCTCAACAATGCCGATGACGTCATGTCTCAACTTTTAAATATCGACTGGTACCGCGGCTTTATTCAGGGCAAACAGATGGTCATGATTGGCTACTCTGATTCTGCAAAAGACGCGGGCGTGATGGCGGCCTCCTGGGCGCAATACCAGGCTCAGGACGCGCTAATCAAAACCTGCGAAAAAGCCGGTATCGAACTGACGCTTTTCCACGGTCGCGGTGGTTCCATTGGTCGCGGCGGCGCGCCTGCACATGCGGCGCTACTCTCTCAACCGCCGGGCAGCCTGAAAGGCGGTCTGCGCGTGACAGAACAAGGGGAGATGATCCGCTTTAAGTACGGCCTGCCGGAAGTGACCATCAGCAGCCTGTCGCTGTATACCGGAGCAATTCTGGAGGCCAACCTGTTACCACCGCCAGAACCGAAAGATAGCTGGCGTCATATCATGGATGAGCTTTCCGATATTTCCTGCGAGCTCTATCGTGGATATGTGCGTGAAAACAAAGACTTCGTCCCTTATTTCCGCTCAGCGACACCGGAGCAGGAACTGGGTAAACTCCCGCTCGGTTCACGTCCGGCAAAACGCCGTCCGACCGGCGGGGTAGAGTCTCTGCGCGCCATTCCGTGGATCTTCGCCTGGACGCAGAACCGCCTGATGCTCCCGGCCTGGTTGGGTGCAGGTACCGCGCTGCAAAAAGTGGTTGAAGACGGCAAGCAAAGCGAACTGGAAGCCATGTGCCGCGACTGGCCATTCTTCTCCACACGCCTTGGCATGCTGGAAATGGTTTTCGCGAAAGCAGACCTGTGGCTGGCAGAGTATTACGATCAGCGCCTGGTCAAAAAAGATCTGTGGCCGCTGGGTGCAGAGCTACGCCAACGCCTGGCAGCAGATATCGATGTCGTACTGGCGATTGCCAACGACTCGCATTTGATGGCCGACCTGCCGTGGATTGCCGAGTCCATTCAGTTAAGGAATGTTTATACTGACCCACTGAACGTCTTACAGGCAGAGCTGTTACACCGCTCACGCCAGGCAGAAGAACAGGGCAATGCACCGGACCCACGCGTGGAACAAGCATTGATGGTCACAATCGCTGGTGTCGCCGCTGGTATGCGTAATACTGGCTAACGTCCCTCCCCCGTCGCCTTCGTGCTATTGTACGAAGGCGACAGCAAAAACCACTGTTACAACCACTTCATTTTCAATATATTTCCCCTCGAACATATTCACCACGTGAATATAACAACAGCAAAACACGATCCTAAGATCGTGATGCTTCAGTTCCTCTTAATGTTTAGGTGCTAATCTTGGCGCTACAATTAAAGACAGGCTCATACTATGCAATCCTTACAACTCCAGTCTAAACCCGTATTTAGCTGGAAAGCCCTGGGTTGGGCGCTCCTCTATTTTTGGTTCTTTTCTTCGTTACTGCAGGCCGTTATCTATTTTAGTGGCTACAGCGGGTCTACCGGTTTACGCGACTCCTTGCTGTTTAGTTCGCTGTGGTTGATTCCGGTATTCTTATTTCCAAACCGTATCCGCATTATTGCTGCCGTGATAGGCGTGGTGTTATGGGCGGCCTCGCTGGCTGCTCTGAGCTATTACGTCATCTACGGGCAAGAGTTCTCGCAAAGCGTTCTGTACGTAATGTTTGAAACCAATGCGAACGAAGCCAGCGAATATCTGAGCCAATATTTCAGCCTGAAGATTGTCTTAATTGCGCTGGCCTATACAGCTGTGGCAATTCTGCTATGGACACGTCTGCGTCCTGTGCATATTCCATCACCCTGGCGCTATCTGGTGTCGTTTGCACTGTTATACGGATTGATTCTGCATCCGATGGCGGTGAACACGTTTATCAAACATAAGCCGTTTGAAAAAACGTTGGATGGTCTCGCCTCACGCATGGAGCCTGCCGCACCGTGGCAGTTCATCTCCGGGTATTATCAGTATCGTCAGCAGTTAACCGCGCTGAATAGCCTGCTGAATGAGAACAATGCCCTGCCGCCGCTGGCCAACTTTAAAGACAACTCCGGTGATGCGCCGCGTACGCTGGTACTGGTGATTGGCGAGTCAACGCAACGTGGCCGCATGAGCCTGTACGGTTACCCACGCGAAACAACGCCTGAACTGGATGCGCTGCATAAATCCGATCCTAACTTCACCGTGTTCAATAATGTCGTGACCTCACGTCCGTACACCATTGAAATCCTGCAGCAGGCGCTGACCTTTGCCAACGAGAAGAACCCAGACCTGTATCTGACTCAGCCGTCCCTGATGAACATGATGAAACAGGCAGGTTATAAAACCTTCTGGATCACCAATCAGCAGACGATGACCGCCCGCAACACCATGCTGACGGTGTTCTCTAAGCAGACGGATAAACAGTTCTATATGAACCAGCAGCGTACCCAAAGTGCGCGCGAATATGACAGCAACGTGCTGGCGCCATTTAAAGAAGTACTGGCTGACCCTGCACCGAAAAAGTTCATCATCGTGCACCTGCTGGGTACGCATATTAAGTACAAATTCCGTTACCCGGATGGTCAGGGTAAGTTCGACAATAATATCGACAATGTGCCCGCTGGCCTGAGTAACGATGAGCTGGAAGCTTACAACGATTACGACAGCGCGAATGTCTACAATGACCATATCATTGCCAGTCTGATCAAAGACTATAAAGCGACCGATCCGAACGGCTTCCTGCTGTACTTCTCCGATCATGGGGAAGAGGTATACGATACGCCGCCGCATAAAACGCAGGGTCGTAATGAAGACAACCCAACGCGTCATATGTATACGGTGCCGTTCCTGCTGTGGACCTCGGAAAAATGGCAGGCCGCACACCCGCGTGACTTCTCACAGGATGTGAATCGTAAATACAGCAGCTCAGAGCTTATCCACACCTGGTCTGATTTAGCGGGCTTCACCTATGATGGTTTCGATCCAACTCGTGCCATTACCAGCCCGCAGTTCAAAGAGACGACCCGCTGGATTGGCAACCCGTACAAAAAGAATGCCCTGATTGATTACGATACCCTTCCTTACGGCGATCAAATCGGTAATCAGTAACAGTCTGCCGGATGCGCTACGCTTATCCGGCCTACAGCTCGCAAAGACTTGTAGGCCGGATAAGGCATTAGCCGCCATCCGGCAATAATCACTTGAGGGCGATTGTTTTCAACGTTACTGTTTCCCAGTCTGCTGCCTGCAAGGGATTAACATGTATCACGACATCAGCCACCTGCTCTCTCGCCTGATCAACGGCCCCACACCGCTGCGGCAGATTTACTTTGCCAGCACCAGTAGCTCAACGCCGGAACTGGCGTATCAGGTCGATTTTCCCCGACTGGAGATTGTGCTGGAAGGTGAATTCACCGATAACGGTGTTGCTGGTGCATCCGCGACGTTACAGCCTTGCGATGCCTTGTTCGTTCCGGCTGGTGGCTGGAACTTTCCACAGTGGCTCACACCAGTGACCACACTCAGTATCTTATTTGGCAAACAGCAACTGGGTTTTAGCATCGTTCAGTGGGACGGTAAGCAATATCAAAACCTTACCCGCCAGCACGTCGCGCGGCGTGGACCGCGTATTGGCTCATTCCTGCTGCAAACGCTCAATGAAATGCAGATGCAGCCGCAGGAGCAGCAAACCGCCAGGCTAATCGTTGCAAGCTTACTGAGCCACTGCCGCGATCTGCTCGGCAGCCAGATCCAAACCGCATCACGCAGCCAGGCGCTTTTCGAAGCCATTCGCAACTATATTGACGAACGCTACGCTTCACCGCTCACCCGAGAATCCGTCGCGCAGGCGTTCTACATCTCACCCAATTATCTTTCCCACCTTTTTCAAAAAACGGGCGCTATCGGTTTTAACGAATACCTGAACCACACGCGACTAGAACACGCAAAAACGCTGTTGAAGGGTTACGAATTGAAGATTAAAGAGGTGGCGCACATTTGTGGGTTTGTTGACAGCAACTACTTCTGCCGCCTGTTTCGCAAAAATACAGAACGTTCACCATCAGAATACCGTCGGCAATACCACAGCCAATTGACGGAGAAAGAAGCTAATCCAGAGTAAGATGTGTGTGCTGTGGCGCTGAAAGCAGCTTTCGCACAGCGCTCATCACCCGCTGCGGCTCACGCAGAAATGCGCTAATGCCCGACTGAACGTATCGGCTCTGCGTAAAACGCTCTGCTCCTGCCAGTTCAATATCAGTAATGAGCAACACCACATCAGCGCGGTTAATATCCTCTTCCGTCAGGCGATTTTCAGTTCCCAATGCCCCTTGAGTTTCGATCTTGATGCTCCATTTTTCCTGCTGGCAGAGTTTCTCCAGCCGCTCAGCTGCCATATAGGTATGGGCTACGCCGCTTACGCACGCGGTGACAGCAACCAGATATCGTACAGGTGCGATGGTCATACTATCCTCCTACTGTTACCTGAAATCCGGCGCATTCTGCCATCTTACGTATAATATCCACCTCTTGCGCAGTCGGTACGGGCACTTCTTTCATCAACCAGGGCAAACCGAGCAGGCTGTATTTGGGCTCGCCATATTGATGAAACGGTAGCAGGTGTACCTGTTTTATGCCTAGCGATGACAACATCGTCAACACATGCTGCGTGTTATCTGAATTCATCGTAAAGCCCGGGATCAGCGGCAGGCGAGGTATGACATTAACCCCTTCCTCCACCAATAGCCGTAAATTCGCCAGTACACGCGGTAGGTTCATGTTGATGACCTCACGAGCCAGATCTCCATCCATTATTTTGAGGTCGAACAACACCTCATCACACTCTTTTGCCAGCGATAACAAGCGACCGGCCGGCG
>OAUF01001002.1_pt1 | contig 12616 bp, 8 predicted proteins | sample 1495111 | NCBI WGS metagenome assembly OAUF01 (sample SAMEA2580002, study PRJEB22360) | human gut metagenome | reverse complement strand
GGTACAAAGGACGGTATCACTGCTACCCAGATGGATATCGAAGTAGACGGTCTGTCTTATGAAATCCTTGAAAAAGCATTGTTACAGGCTAAAGAAGGCCGCGAATACATTCTGAGTAAAATCACCGAATGTATCGCTGAACCGCATGCCGACCTGAAACCGCATGCTCCACGCATCGAAACCATGACTATTCCTAAAGAATTCATCGGTGCAGTAATCGGCCCGGGCGGAAAGATTATCCAGGGTATGCAGGAAGAAACCGGTGCAACAATCACTATCGAGGAAATAGACAATATCGGTAGAATTGAAATTGCCGGAACCAACAAGAAGTCTATCGACGATGCAATGCGTATCATTAAAGGTATCGTGGCAGTACCGGAAGTAGGTGAAGTCTACAAAGGTAAAGTACGTTCTATCATGCCTTACGGTGCATTCGTTGAATTCTTACCGGGCAAAGACGGTTTGCTCCATATTTCTGAAATCGACTGGAAGCGTCTGGAAACAGTAGAAGAAGCCGGAATCAAGGAAGGTGACGAGATTGATGTGAAGTTGCTTGACATTGATCCTAAGACCGGTAAGTTCAAACTGTCTCGCAAAGTATTGCTTCCGAAACCGGAAAGACAGGAAAGACCGGAAAAGAAAGACAAATAATCCCTATCAATAAATAGGATATATGAGCCCGACAGTGATCTGCCGGGCTTTTTTTCACTCCCCACCCATGGAAATCAAAAAAACAACAGGTATTGTTTGCATATTACAAAAAGATTATGTTGCTTTGTGATACGAAACCTTAAATCGTACGAAAAAACTCCAATTTGAATGTCCGACTCCATTAAATTACATACAATGGACCTTTTCTCGCGTTTTTTCCAGGAGAACCAAGAAAAGTTCCTGACTTTTGCTTATTCCTACCTCAGAGATAAAGCGGAAGCGGAAGACGTGCTAATGGAATCCATGATTGCCCTATGGGAAAACCGGAACCGTTGGGAAGAAGGAAGCAATCTGCATGCCTTGCTGTTGACCATAATCAAAAACAAGTCACTCAATCTGTTAGAGCACAAAAAAATACGCCTGCAAGCAGAAGAAAATATAAACAGCCATAACCAGCGGGAGCTCAACTTGCGTATATCCACCTTGAAAGCCTGCGAACCCGAACAGATATTCGACAACGAAATACAGCACATCGTTCACAAGGCCTTAGAGCAAATGCCACAACAAAGCCGGACTATTTTCATGCTGAGCCGTTACCAGAATCTCCCCAACAAACAAATTGCCGAGCAACTGCATGTTTCACTGAAAACCGTAGAAGCGCATATCACCAAAGCCCTCCGCATACTGCGATTGGAGTTGAAAGATTACCTGGCTTCCATACTTCTCTGAGCAATAAAAGTATTTTTTCAGAAAAAAGTTTCCTTTTTTGATAGGGTTGTCCACACTTCGCCGGTTATATATACAGAAAGGCGGTAAAGTCCCTCTCTTTAACCAAGCAACTCTATTTATGATGAACCAGGAATTACTATACAAATATTTTAAAGGAACAGCATCCATTGAAGAAGAGAAACAGATTCTGGACTGGGTTAAAGCTTCTGAAGAAAACCGGGAAGCCTACCTGAAAGAGCGTATGCTGTTCGACGTATCCCTGTTTTCCACAAAACAAGACAATAAGAAGAAAACAATACGACTCATGCCAACGCTCCGCTGGGCGGCGCGTATTGCAGCGGCAGTCATCATTGCCGTATCCGGTTACTACATGACCACAAATTATATATATAATAAGGATGCACAGCCTCAAACCATTACTGTTCCTGCCGGGCAACGCGCTCAAATTACACTTGCCGACGGTACACGCGTATGGCTCAATGCCCAATCCACGCTTACATATGCTTCCGACTTCGGTCGCAATGACCGCAACGTCGAGTTAGACGGCGAAGCATATTTTGAAGTTGCCAAAAACAAAAAATTACCGTTCTATGTACATACGGAAATGCACAAGGTAAGAGTGGTCGGAACCAGCTTTAACGTCTGCGCATACAAAGGCAGCAAAGAGTTCGAAACAACATTGGTGGAGGGTATCGTAGACATCTACCCAAGCTGTAACAACCAAGTGATTACCCGCCTTCAAAAGGATGAGTTTTTTGCCAATTATGACGGACGCTGCAAGAAAACCATCCTCCCCTCATACGAATATCTCCGCTGGAAAGAGGGATTATACTGTTTTGATGATGTACCCTTCAGCGGCATCTTGGACAAGCTTGAAAAATACTACAACGTAAAGATAACCGTCACCAGCCCCAGACTACTGACCCACGAAGGTCTGACCGGCAAATTCAGGGAACAGGATGGCATAGAGCACATCTTGAGAGCCATCTCCAAAGAGCATCCATTCAAGTTCCGCATCAATGAAAACAAAGATTCGATAATCATATATGAATAAACAAAACCTTTAAATTTAGTACTAACCCCTTAAAACCGAACAGCATGAAACCATAAAGCAACAGTCCTAAGAATTACTTCCCTTTTTTGATAAAAAAAGATCGGAAAGTACCCCCATACTTTCCGATCCGAAACAGTCAAAAATCGACCTTAATCAATTTATTAACTTAACACAGTGACAAAGATATGAGAAAAATTTCTTTGAATGGACTTTTTTGTCCAAAAAGTTTTGAAAACAAGCAATTATTGCGTACTATGAAGACCACACTATTCCTTCTTCTGTTTGTAACATTCCAAGCATACTGCGGGAATAGCTACTCTCAGAACGCCAAAGTAAGTATCCCCGATTCTCAGCTGAGAGTAGGGCAAATACTTTCCCAAATTGAATCCCAGACAGACTATCTGTTTGTATACAACAAAAAGAGTGTCGATGTACGGCGCACTGTTAATGTAGATGCGAAAAACAAAGCCGTAGCCGAACTTCTGGATGAAATATTTGCCGGAACAAACATCAGATATGTAATGGAAGGCAAAAATATAGTCCTGACCAAAAGAGGTGAAAGCATCGAAAACGTAGCCGGAACACAACAGGAAAGAGTCACTGTAAAGGGTGTCGTTACCGATTCCAAGGGCGAACCGATTATCGGTGCAAATGTATTGGAAAAGGGTACGACCAACGGTATCATCACCAACCTGGACGGAGAGTTCACCCTCAACGCACCTGCCAATGCCACTTTAGTCATTTCCTACATAGGCTATGAACCTATAAACGTTACGCTCAACGGCCGTACATCGCTAAAAATCCAAATGAAAGAAGAAGCGCTGGCATTGGAAACCGTTGTCGTAACAGCTATGGGCATCAAGAAAAAAGAGGCCTCTCTCACCTACTCTACCCAACAGGTGGGCGGCGATGAACTGACCCGCGCCAAAGACCCTAATATGATTAACGCCCTTGCCGGTAAGACAGCAGGCGTATCCATCACCCGTAACTCCTCCGGTCTGGGCGGCTCAGCCAAAGTATCCATCCGCGGTATCCGCTCTGCCAATGCCGATGGAAACAACCAACCGTTATATGTTATCGACGGTGTGCCTATGCTGAACAACGTAGCCGAGCAGGCATTCTCCGCCATGGGCGGTAACAACGATGCCGGCAACCGTGACTCGGGCGACGGTATCTCTAACTTGAATCCGGACGACATTGAAAGCATGAGCATACTGAAAGGTGCTTCCGCAGCAGCCCTCTACGGCTCACAAGCTGCCAACGGCGTAATCCTGATTACCACCAAGAAGGGTAAAGCCGGCATGCAACGTATCGTATTCAACTCCAACCTGACCATAGACCATGCCATTTGCCTGCCCGAATTCCAAGACAAATACGGCGCAAGCGGAGCTACAAGCTGGGGTACGGTTCCGGAAAATGCAAACTCCACACCCATCAAAGCTTACGATAACGTGGGCGACTATTTCAGCAACGGAGTTACTGCAACCAATTCACTATCCATCATGACGGGTAAAGAGAAAATGCAGACCTACTTCTCTTATGCCAACACCACCGCCAAAGGTATTGTCGATGTAAACAAACTGCAAAAGCATAATATCACCTTCCGTGAAACAGCCTCTTTGTTCAACGACCGCCTCACATTGGATGCCAATGTAAACCTGATGACCCAGAAAATCAAGAACCGCCCTACTTCCGGCGGCTACTACATGAACCCGCTGGTAGGTTTGTACACCTTCCCGCGCGGTGAAGACCTCAGTGTCTATCGCGATAATAACGGATTCGAAAAATACGATGAAAACAGATCCATGCCATTGCAGAACTGGTATACGGACATCAGCGGATTCAACCAGAACCCCTATTGGCTGACGAACAGAGTTACCAGCAACGACAAGCGTTTCCGTACCTTAGCTTCCTTAAGCGCGAACTTGAAGATAAACGACTGGTTCAGCGTTCAGGCACGCGGTAATGTAGACTATATCAATGACAATTACGAGCAGAAAATGTATGCCGGGACAACGGCCGATGTAGCTCACCAGAACGGCCGCTATATCAAAATGAACCGTCAGGACTTCATGGTTTACGGTGATTTTATGGCCATGTTCAACAAAACATGGAACGACTGGAGCTTGAATGCAGCCATAGGCAGCAGTATCAATACCACCAAAGTCAACTCCTTAAGTCTCGACTCCGGTAAATCCGGCTTGTACAAAGCTAATGTCTTCACAGTTCCCAACATGAATCTCAGCGGTGCAGGCACTTCATACATAGATGAAACAGCCAACCAAAGACGTACCATCCAGTCTGTGTTCGCAACCGCACAGCTCGGTTGGAAAGAGAGTATCTATCTGGATGTAACTGCACGCAACGACTGGTCTTCCACACTTGCCAACACCAAAAGCGAAGACTCCGGCTTTTTCTATCCGTCGGTAGGTCTCTCATGGATTCTCAACAAAACTCTCAATCTGCCCGAATGGATAAGCTTCGGCAAGGTTCGTGCTTCCTGGGCACAAGTCGGCAACGACCTTCCCATCGGCATCACCAGCCCGGCGCAGACCATCACGGCAGGCGGCGTAGTGAAACCCATCGACTACTACTTTGCAGAAGATTTGAAACCGGAAATCAGCAACTCCATCGAAGTAGGTACTGAGTGGAAGTTCTTCAACAGCCGTCTGGATTTCGATTTCACATTCTACCGCACGGATACCAAAAACCAACTGATCCGCGTAAACACTACCGCCGAACAACGTCCTTACCGTTGGATAAACGCAGGTAAGATACGCAATACGGGTGTTGAAATCACCTTAGGCGCTACGCCGCTGATGAACGATAATTTCCGCTGGAAAACCCAGTTCAACTTTGCTACCAACAAGAACAAGATTGTATCCTTGGGCGGCACACCCAACTTCCAATACGCTTCGGGGAATGTAAGCATGCCCTATAAAATGATGGTTGTAGAAGGCGGTTCGCTGGGCGACATCTACGGCAACGTATTTGTACGCGATGCAAACGGTAAAATCCTGCTGGAACCGGCAACAGACAAAGACGGTAACCCCAACGCAAAAGCCGGCCTGCCTCAGGTTACAACCGACAAAGCCGCCAAGATAGGCAACTTCAATCCCGACTGGACACTGGGCTGGAGCAATACCGTGACATACAAAGGTTTCTCGCTTTACTTCCTGATTGATGCACGCGTAGGCGGCGACGTAATTTCGCTGACACAAGCCGGACTGGACTATGCCGGTGTGAGCAAGGCAACCGGTGATGCCCGCGACGCAGGCTACTATATGCTGGAAGGACAAAAGATTAATGATGTACAGAAATTCTATCAAATGGTAGGCGACCGCGGCAACGGGACCACGGAATTCTACCGCTATGACGGAACAAACATCCGCTTGCGCGAAGTATCCTTGGGTTACTCCTTCCCGCAGCAAATGCTTGAAAAGACCGGATTCATCAAAGGAGTAGACTTGTCGCTGGTGGCACGCAACCTGTTCTTCATCTACAAAGATGCACCGTTCGATCCGGATGCCACAATGTCGGTAGGCAATGACAACCAGGGATTGGACACCTTCGGCATGCCTTCAACAAGAAACATAGGATTCAACATTAAATTTACTTTCTAAATACCCGAACGATATGAATAAGATAAAATATACAACCGCATTGCTCCTCGGCGGTCTCCTGAGTTTTTCATCCTGTACCGACAACTTTGCCGACTTCAACAGTACCGACGGAGCTTATACAGAAGAATTGCAGAAATACGATAACCAGACCAACCTCGTACCTTTCGCCACCATTCAAAAGGGTATCATCTACCAGACCGGAGTGGACGGTACGGACTGGCAATACCAGGTTATACAGAACTTAGTGGCGGACATGTTCTGCGGATACTTCCACGACATGAACGGTTCGTTCAATGCCAACAACTCCACCTATAATCTGAACAACGGCTGGACAAGCGCCATGTGGGTATACACCTACGGATACGTCATGCCTTCCATCGCCGATGCGGAAGCGCTGAATACAGAAAAGGAATGGCCTCTTTACCACGCCATTACCAAGATTCTGAAAGTAGCTACCCTTCATCGTGTGAGCGACTATTACGGCCCTATCCTTTACGACGGATTCGGAACAGCCGACCAGAAGCCACAGTCACAGGAAGAAGTCTACAAACGTTTCTTTGAAGACCTGGAAACAGCCGTGAACATACTGAAAGATTATAAAGGCGGCGTATCCTTTGAAAGCGCCGACTTCATGATGCCGGAAGGCAAACGCACTCCCGCACAATGGCTGAAATTCGCCAACTCTCTCCGCTTGCGTCTGGCTATGCGCGTATCTAACGTAGCTCCCGAACTTGCCGAAAAACAAGCCAAAGCAGCTTTGGATGCTGCCAACGGCGGCGTACTGGAAACAGCCAACGAAACGGTAGGCGAATACGGCATCCGCAATCCGCTGGGTGGTGTTGCCGGCTGGAGCGAAGTGTATATGAACGCAAGCTTGGAGTCTTTCCTGAAAGGCTACAACGATCCTCGCCTTAAATCCTACTTCAACCCGGCACAAGACGGCAGAGACAAAGACGGAAACATTAACAGAGAAGTTGCCGGAGTAAAACAACTCAGCAGCATTGAAGATGAATACAAAGGTGTCCGTCAAGGCACTGGCGTAGCCGACAACCGCTACTCCACACACTCGCAGACCGCCAGTAAAATCATTGTCATGAGCGCGGCCGAAGTATGGTTCCTGCGCGCAGAAGCAGCCTTACGATATAACACCGGCGATGATGTGGAAAACTGTTATAAACAAGGTGTTACCGTATCCTTTGCACAATGGGATGCCAATGGTGTCAGCGATTATCTGGAAAGTGACGATAGACCGGCTGCCTACGTAGATGTATTCGATGCTAAGTTCAATGCGGATGCACCTTCGACAATCACTCCGAAATGGGACAATACAGCCGATAAGGAAGAAAAACTGGAGAGAATCATCACCCAGAAGTGGCTGGCGCTCTATCCGGAAGGTTGTGAAGCATGGGCGGAACAACGCCGTACCGGTTATCCGCGGCTCATCAAGGTTGCGGTGAACAACAGCGGCAATACCATCAGTACCGACGATATGATTCGCCGTGTATTCTTCAACCAAGATTACAAGACGGACAACAAGGCATTGTATGACGCCTTAGTCAGTAAGCTGGGCGGTGCAGACAACGGCGGCACACGTCTTTGGTGGGATACCGGACGGAATAACTTCTAAAAAACACAAAGGCATATTTTTTGATTAGTGATGTTTTCTCCGTATTAGTTATTACGGGAAAAGGTTGCAAGGAGCAAAGTCGGGGGGCTTTGCTCCTTCTTTTCATATATAAGAGACCGAAGCGGTTCCCCTTTTTCCATAAGGCATAAACAAACTGTCTTATAACAGCGCCCGGACAGTTGCAAGAGCTTGTCTGCCTAAAGGCCGGGAGTTATTCGGATAAGTCCGCAGGTTTTGAGGTGTACCAGCGGCTGGTATGGCGTGTACCAACAAGTGGTACGGCAGCTACCAAAGGTTGGTACTCCATGTACCTTAGGTTGGTACGGCAAGTACCACTGCTTGGTACAAGACATACCAAAGGGCAGTACAAACCTGATACATATATCTTATTGATTATAAGCGCTATGATACTTATTTATATTCCTGTATCGGAAGCTCCCCCCTCAATGCTCCAAGCGCATTCAGCGCCAATGCTTCCATTTCATCCTCACCCGGATAAACATGAACCGGTGCAAGGAACGAAATGCGCTCCTTCAGACGGGAAATGATATAATCGGAATGTGCCATGCCGCCCGTCAGCAGAATGGCATCTATCTTACCGTACAACACAACGGAAGCCGCACCGATGCTTTTGGCTATCTGGTAAATCATGGCATCCAATACCAACCCGGCATGCTTGTCCCCTTCCTCTATCCGGCGGACAATGGCAGGCACATCGGTCGTGCCCAAATGGGCTGTCAGCCCGGCACGGCCGGAGATACGCTTTTTAAGTTCGTCTTTTGTGTAGCGACCGGAACAGCAAAGGTCTATCAACTGCCCGGCAGGAAGCGTACCGGCACGTTCCGGCGAGAACGGGCCTTCACCGTCGAGCGCATTATTTACGTCGACAGCCTTACCATGATGATGGACGCCGACGGATATGCCGCCACCCAAGTGGCAGACAATCAAATCCAGCTCTTCGTAGCGCGTATGATGCTCGGCGGCATAGCGACGGGCAATGGCGCGCTGGTTCAGTGCATGCCAGATAGTGATGCGGGGCATAAGGGGAGAGCCGGTGATGCGGGCTATCTCGTCCAACTCATCCACAACACCGGGGTCGGCAATGAATGCACGGCAGCCCGGAAGCAACGCGGCCAGTTCGGAAGCTATGAGGCATCCCAAATTGCAGGCATGGGTGCGCATGGCATGAAGAATATCATCCAGCATGGCGTCATTCACCTCATATACGCCGCCCGGTATGGGCTTCAGCAGTCCGCCGCGCCCCACTATGGCGTCAAACTCAAAAGGTATATTATTGGCTTCCAATTCTTTCAGTACCAGATTTTTGCGGAATTCAAACTGGTCGATGATATGAGAAAAGGAAGACAGTTCGTCTACCGTGTGACGGATGCTTCGTACCAAGCGGGGTACTTCGTTCTCGTATACGGCAATTTTTGTCGAAGTGGAACCGGGGTTGATGACGAGTAACTTCATCGATGTATTTATTATTTACGATTTACAATTTGATAGTTGCGAAATATCATTCGCAGTTTCCGAGCCGCAACTGGTGAGGCATGCCATAGCAATGCTGTAATACTTGGACAAGCCGGAATCGCTGCGCGAAGGTAGCACAACAGGGCATATAGGTCCTTGAAGCAACCCCGCCATATCGGCATGAGAGAAAAGGGAGACAGCCTTATAGAAAGCATTGCCCGATTCGATATTCGGGAAAATCAAGACATCGGCCTCGCCGTTGATGGGAGATACAATGCCTTTGATGTCGCCGCTCGTCTTTTCGCAGGAAGTCTTTACATCCAACGGGCCGTCGATGATGACGTTTCCGAACTCGCCTGCCTCGGCAAGTTCCACAATATTGACATAATCCAACGAATGAGGGAACTTGGCGCTCACCTTTTCCGTACAATGGATAAGTGCGATACGCGGCTGTTCGATACCGAAATGGTGGCAGGTATGGATGGCATACCAAATCATCTCTATGCGCTGCTGCAAGGTGGGCCGGGGAATGACTGCGGCATCCGAAAAGAACAGCAGCTTATCATAGGTGGGAATCTGCATGACAGCCAGATGTGTCAGAATCTTTCCTTTGGGCAGCAGTCCTTTTTCCTTGTCGAGAATGGCATGAAGCAGATTATCCGTATTGATAATACCCTTCATCAGAATATCCGCACCGCCCTCACGCACGATGCGCACCGCTTCGCGCGCCGCTTCATCCTTGTCTTCAATATGCAACGTCTGCACATATTCGGGATATTTCTTTAAAGTAGGATATTTCTCCAAAATGGCCGAATCGCCGATCATCAGAAATTCGGCAATGCCTTCGTCCAAAGCACGGGCTATGGCATATTCAGTATTGGGGTCATTGGCACAGACTACGGCAATGCGTTTCCTTTTATTTAAGGTCTTGAGATGAGAAGTTAATTGATCAAAGTTCCGAATAGGTTCCATAACGTTAGATTTTTAGCAAATATCTAAAAAAATGTCGAGAAAAAGAACGGTATACTTCATTTTATTTCTATGTTTTATATCATTTTGACAGGTTCAATACGGAGAGCACAGAGTTTCACGGAGTTTTCGGGACAAAAAACATATTTCTTCATCACATTTTTCAGACAGAAGAACAAAAGAACATATTCCGCTTTGTCTTTTTGATAAAAAAAACATGCCATGTCGCAAGACTGAACATGCCGTGATTTGCCGCAATACCCCTTAAAGAAATAAAAAAAACTCCGTGAAACACTGTGCCCTCTATGGTGAATTATGTACTTTTGTCACAAATACAGAGAGATATACAATATGAACAGCCTTATTTTTCCGCCATACGTGCACGAGGGCGACCGGGCGATAATCCTCTCCCCCTCCAGCAAGATTGATAAGTCCTTCCTGAAAGGAGCCAAAAAACGGCTGAAGTCATGGGGACTGGAGGTTATCATCGCCAAGCATGCAGGCAGTGCGCACGGCACTTACGCCGGAAGCATACAGCAACGGTTGAAAGACCTGCAGGAAGCCATGGACGACGAGAAAGCCAAAGTTATCCTTTGCAGTCGCGGCGGATACGGTGCTGTGCATCTGGTGGGGCAGCTCGACTTCACCCGGTTTCGCCAGCATCCCAAATGGCTTATCGGCTTCAGCGACATCACCGCCCTGCACAACGTGTTCCAGCAAAACGGCTTCGCTTCGCTGCACGCTCCCATGGCACGGCATCTCACCGTGGAGCCGGAAGATGATTTTTGCTGTCAGGCATTGAAAGATATCCTGTTCGGCAATAAACTGCAGGAAGAAACCTCGTTCAGCTATACCTGCCCGGCACACAAGCTCAACCGCAAAGGCGAGGGAACGGGCATCCTTCGGGGCGGAAACCTGGCGGTGCTTTACGGGCTGCGCGGCACGCCTTATGACATTCCGGCAGAAGGTACGGTACTCTTCATCGAAGACATAGGCGAGCGTCCCCATGCCGTGGAGCGTATGATGTACAATCTGAAACTGGGCGGCGTACTCGAAAGGCTGTCCGGACTGATTATCGGACAGTTTACCGAATACGAAGAGAACATGTCTTTAGGCAAAGAGCTGTACGGCGCATTGGCCGATTTGGTAAAAGAATGCGATTATCCTATATGCTTCGGATTTCCGGTGGGACACGTTACGATGAACGTACCGATGATTAACGGTGCGCAGGTCACGCTGGAAGTTGGAAAAAAAGAAGTGAAACTAACATTTAACACCCACAAAGAATGAAACGGAATTATACAATTATCCCACTGTCACTGCTGTTGCTCATAGCGATGGTAGCGTGCAGCAATAAAAGCAAAGGCAATACCGACAGTGAGGGAAAACAACCCAAAAGCACGGTCAGCGTACCCCAATTCGATGCAGACAGCGCTTACCGGTATGTCAAGGAGCAAGTAGACTTCGGTCCCCGCGTACCCAATACTGCTGCACACAAAGCCTGTGGAGAATATCTTGCAAAGAAGCTGGAACAATTCGGCGCCACGGTATACAACCAGCAAGTGGATTTAACCGCCTATGACGGTACCCTCCTAAAAGCCCGCAACATCATCGGCAGCTACAAGCCCGAAACGAAGAAACGCATCGTGCTGCTCTCGCATTGGGACAGCCGTCCATGGGCAGATGCCGACTCTGACGAGAAAAACCGTCACACACCCATTCTCGGCGCCAACGACGGTGCGAGTGGGGTAGGCGTATTGCTCGAAATAGCCCGCCAACTGCACAAACAGCTACCCGAGCTGGGCATCGACATCGTACTGGTAGATGCCGAAGACTACGGCCCTCACCAATCCTATACAGGCAACCATAAGGAAGAGTATTGGGCGCTCGGTTCGCAGTACTGGGCACAGAATCCCCATGTCCAGGGATATAATGCGCGTTTTGGCATCCTTCTTGATATGGTAGGCGCCAAAGACGCCACTTTCTTCTACGAAGGATACTCCGAAGAGTTTGCCAAAGGCATCAACCGGAAAGTATGGAATGCGGCCAATAACCTGGGCTACGGACGTTATTTCGTAAAAGAAAAAGGGAATATCGTAACCGACGACCACCTTTTTGTGTTCCGGAACGCACGCATCCCTACCATCGATATCATTCAATACAGCGAGGAAACCGGATTCTACGAAAACTGGCATACCCTGAAAGATGATATGGATGGCATCGACCGCAACACTCTGAAGGCGGTAGGCCAGACGGTCATGGAAGTTATCTACAATGAAAAATAAATACTAAAGATAAAATTATTATGAGTATCAACGAAGTACAAGATGAAGTAATCGCCGAGTTCAATGATTTCGACGACTGGATGGACCGCTATCAGCTCCTCATCGATTTAGGAAATGAACAGGAACCGCTTGATGACAAATATAAAACAGAACAGAATCTGATTGAAGGCTGTCAAAGCCGTGTATGGCTGCAGGCGGACGAGGA
>OAUF01001001.1_pt1 | contig 12619 bp, 7 predicted proteins | sample 1495111 | NCBI WGS metagenome assembly OAUF01 (sample SAMEA2580002, study PRJEB22360) | human gut metagenome | reverse complement strand
ACCGCAACAGAATCCACTCCTCCAGGACTGGTTGCCAGATAGGCAGTGAGAAAATCGATCTGCATGTAATGCGCCAGTCCCCAGGCCATGGCTGCGCAGATCGCCATTAGTGAAAAAATAGACAACAGGATCTGCGGCAGTGGTCGTAATGCCATCAAAAAGATCTGCTTGTCAAAGCCAAGACCGATTTGCCAGCCAATTGACATGTAGGCTATAGCCAGTAGCCATTCCGGCAGTTCAATCACCATCACTCCGCTTGCATTCAGCATGGCACCCACCAGCATTGGCAATAGCATAACGCCAGAGGGAATACGCAGTAGGCGCCCAGCCGTGCCGGCAACGGCGGCCAGCATCAGAGTGCTGAAAAGATTGCCGCTTAGCGGCGGAAACCAGATGATTTGTTCACTGACCGTTTGGGCCTGGTCGCCCATCACCAGCCGGGTGACCAGCGCTGCCGCGCCGACCACCAACAGTACGCGCAGATACTGCATAAACGCCACCAGCCGGATGTCGGCGCCATAATCCTGGGCCATTGCGACCATTGCCGCTGCACCGCCTGGTGACGAGCCCCACGCACCAGTATTCCCCGGTAGATTACTATAGCGAACCAGCAGCCAGCCGATTATCGCGCTGCTGATAAGGGTAGCCAGCAGGATAACAATCACCATCGGCCAGTGGGCTGCAAGGGTTGTGAAGATTGAACCGGTCAGATTTTGGGCAATCATGCAGCCGAGAATCGCCTGTGCGCCAAGAAATGTGCAACGAGGAGGATGCAGCGAGATGCCGCGCATACTGAAGATGATGCCGACGATCATCGAACCGAGCAGCAAGGGGCCTGGAAGATGGATAAACAGAAAGAGCAGGGAAAGAAGGAGCGATAGCACAAACAACAGGCTCCACTGCAAAACAGGCATCCCATGCTCCTGAGTAAAATGTGAGAAATCTCAGTAAATCATAGAGAAAGCACGATAAGAATAAAATAATTTGGATCAAATAAAAACAGGCCGGACACAGGCATCACTGCTTTATCCGACCTGGGAGCGTTTATAACTTTAAGCCGGACAAGCGCTAGCGCCATCCGGCAGACAATTAACGCTTAATAGCAGACTTAAAATCGCGCTTGTCGTAGCCGGTGTACAGCTGACGCGGACGCGCGATTTTCATGCCGTCGGTGTGCATTTCGTTCCAGTGTGCAATCCAGCCAACGGTACGTGCCATGGCGAAGATCACGGTGAACATGGAGGACGGAATACCCATCGCTTTCAGGATGATGCCGGAGTAGAAGTCTACGTTCGGGTAGAGTTTCTTCTCGATGAAGTACGGGTCGTTGAGCGCAATGTGCTCAAGTTCCATCGCCACTTCCAGCAGATCATCTTTGGTACCCAGTTCTTTCAGCACTTCGTGGCAGGTTTCACGCATGACGGTAGCGCGCGGGTCATAGTTTTTATAAACACGGTGACCAAAGCCCATCAGGCGGAAGGAATCATTCTTGTCTTTCGCGCGGCGAACAAATTCCGGAATGTGTTTAACAGAGCTGATTTCTTCCAGCATTTTCAGCGCAGCTTCGTTTGCGCCGCCGTGTGCCGGTCCCCACAGGGAAGCAATACCTGCCGCGATGCAGGCAAACGGGTTAGCGCCAGAAGAGCCCGCGGTACGTACGGTAGAGGTTGAGGCGTTCTGTTCGTGGTCGGCGTGCAGGATTAAGATACGGTCCATTGCGCGTTCCAGAATCGGATTCACTTCGTATTTTTCGCACGGCGTAGAGAACATCATGTTCAGGAAGTTACCGGCGTAGGAGAGATCGTTACGTGGGTACACGAACGGCTGCCCGATGGAATATTTGTAGCACATCGCTGCCATGGTTGGCATTTTGGACAGCAGGCGGAAGGCGGCGATTTCACGGTGACGCGCGTTGTTTACATCCAGCGAGTCATGATAGAACGCTGCCAGCGCTCCGGTTACACCGCACATAACGGCCATCGGGTGAGAGTCGCGGCGGAAACCGTGGAACAGACGGGTGATCTGCTCGTGGATCATGGTATGGCGAGTGACTGTGGTTTTGAACTCGTCGTACTCTTCCTGCGTCGGTTTTTCGCCGTACAGCAGGATATAACACACTTCCAGATAGTTGGACTCGGTCGCCAGTTGGTCAATCGGGAAGCCGCGATGCAGCAAAACACCTTCGTCACCGTCGATGAAAGTAATTTTGGATTCGCAGGATGCGGTAGAGGTGAAACCTGGGTCAAAAGTAAACATCCCTTTTGAGCCAAGGCTACGAATATCAATAACATCTTGACCGAGCGTACCTTTCAGCACATCCAGTTCAATAGCAGCGTCACCATTTAGAGTGAGTTTTGCTTTAGTATCAGCCATTTACGGTCTCCTTAGCGCCTTATTGCTTAAGACTGCCGGAACTTAAATTTGCCTTCGTGCATCAATAAACCGTTACCAGTTTGTTATTTGGCTCGCCGCTCTGCGAAAGAGGGGATGACCTGGGTACAGAGCTATGGGCGCTTGCAGGTAAAACGGTCTTTTCATGGCGAATAAACTGCAAATCAAGAACTTAGCAATCCGAATTATTTAACCTGTCTATCACTAATAACTGTCCTGAAGGTATTGGTCAATACTTCCACACTGTTACATAACTAAATCTCCGGTGAAAGAGTGACCCCATAACTTTTACGCATTATATGCTTTTTCTGGTGTCGTTTGTAACAACTTTGTTTAATGATTGTCAAATCAGATGATTAAAAATTAAAATAATGTTGTTATCGTGACCTATGTCACTGTTCGGGATAAAACCCGACAAACTATATGTAGGTTAATTGTAATGATTTTGTGAACGTCCTATACTGCCGCCAGGTCTCCGGAATACCCTGCAATCCCGAGCCAACCAGCGTTGTAACGTGTCGTTTTAGCATCTGGAAGCAGTGTTTTATATGACGCGTAGTTATAGTAAGGACGCTGTCTGACCCGCACGCAGACCGGAGGAAGGAAATCCCGTCGTCTTTCAGGCTACAGGTGTCTTCATCTTCTGTACCCGAAGTCTAAAGGGAATAATAAGAACAGCATGTGGGCGTTATTCATGATAAGAAATGTGAAAAAACAAAGACCTGTCAATCTGGATCTGCAAACGATCCGGTTCCCAATCACGGCGATAGCGTCCATTCTCCATCGCGTATCCGGAGTGATCACCTTTGTGGCGGTCGGGATTCTGTTGTGGTTATTGGGTACCAGCCTTTCCTCCCCTGAAGGTTTCCTCACCGCGTCATCCATTATGAATAACTTCTTTGTGGAGTTAATTCTGTGGGGGATCCTGATTGCGCTGGCATATCACGCCGTAATGGGCATTCGCCATCTGTTGATGGATTTTGGCTATATCGAAGAAACCCTCGAAGCAGGGACACGCTCCGCCAAAATTTGTTTCGTTATCATTGTCGTGCTTTCACTTCTCGCAGGAGTCCTCGTATGGTAAGCAACGCCTCCGCATTAGGACGCAACGGCGTACATGACTTCATTCTGGTCCGTGCTACCGCTATCGTTCTGACGTTATACATCATCTATATGGTCGGTTTCTTCGCCACCAGCGGCGAGCTGACGTATGAAGTCTGGACCGGTTTCTTCTCATCGGCATTCACCAAAGTCTTCACCCTGCTGGCACTTTTCTCCATCTTGATTCATGCCTGGATCGGCATGTGGCAGGTGTTGACCGACTACGTTAAACCTCTGGCTGTGCGCCTGATTCTGCAACTGGCTATCGTTGTTGCGCTGGTGGTTTACGTCATTTATGGATTTGTTGTGGTGTGGGGTGTGTAATGAAACTGCCAGTCAGAGAATTTGATGCTGTTGTGATTGGTGCCGGCGGCGCAGGTATGCGCGCGGCGCTGCAAATTTCCCAGAGCGGTCAGACCTGTGCGCTGCTCTCCAAAGTGTTCCCAACCCGTTCCCATACCGTATCCGCGCAGGGTGGCATCACCGTTGCGCTCGGTAATACCCATGAAGATAACTGGGAATGGCACATGTACGACACCGTTAAAGGGTCGGACTACATTGGTGACCAGGACGCTATTGAATATATGTGTAAAACCGGTCCGGAAGCGATTCTGGAGCTGGACCACATGGGGCTGCCGTTCTCTCGCCTCGACAATGGCACAATTTATCAACGTCCGTTTGGCGGCCAGTCGAAGAACTTCGGCGGCGAGCAGGCGGCACGTACTGCGGCAGCGGCCGACCGTACCGGTCATGCACTATTGCACACGCTGTATCAGCAGAACCTGAAAAACCATACCACCATCTTCTCCGAGTGGTATGCGCTGGACCTGGTGAAAAACGCCGATGGCGCAGTTGTCGGTTGTACCGCGTTGTGTATCGAAACCGGTGAAGTGGTTTACTTCAAAGCCCGCGCGACCGTGCTGGCGACCGGTGGTGCTGGCCGTATTTATCAGTCCACCACTAATGCCCACATCAATACCGGTGACGGTGTTGGTATGGCTATCCGCGCTGGCGTGCCAGTGCAGGATATGGAGATGTGGCAGTTCCACCCAACCGGTATCGCCGGTGCAGGCGTTCTGGTAACAGAAGGCTGCCGTGGTGAAGGTGGCTACCTGCTGAACAAACACGGCGAGCGCTTTATGGAGCGTTATGCCCCGAATGCGAAAGACCTGGCGGGTCGTGACGTGGTGGCGCGTTCCATTATGATCGAAATCCGCGAAGGTCGCGGCTGCGACGGCCCGTGGGGTCCGCACGCCAAACTGAAACTCGACCACCTGGGTAAAGAAGTGCTGGAATCCCGTCTGCCGGGTATTCTCGAACTGTCCCGTACCTTTGCTCACGTTGACCCGGTCAAAGAGCCGATTCCGGTTATCCCAACCTGCCACTATATGATGGGCGGTATTCCGACCAAAGTAACTGGCCAGGCGCTGACCGTGAATGAGCAGGGCGAAGATGTGGTGATCCCTGGGCTGTTTGCCGTCGGCGAAATCGCCTGCGTATCGGTTCACGGCGCCAACCGTCTGGGCGGTAACTCGCTGCTGGACCTGGTAGTATTTGGTCGTGCGGTTGGTCTGCATCTGCAGGAGTCCATCGCTGAGCAGGGTGACCTGCTGGATGCGACCGAAGATGAAATCGACGCTTCTCTGGCGCGTCTGAACCGCTGGAACGGTAACCGTAACGGTGAAGACCCGGTGGCGATTCGCAAAGCGCTGCAAGAATGTATGCAGCATAACTTCTCGGTATTCCGCGAAGGCGATGCGATGGCGAAAGGTCTGGAAGAGCTGAAAGCGATCCGCGAACGCCTGAAAAATGCCCGTCTGGACGATACCTCCAGCGAGTTCAACACACAGCGCGTTGAGTGTCTGGAGTTGGATAACCTGATGGAGACCGCGTACGCCACTGCAGTATCTGCAAACTTCCGTACCGAAAGCCGTGGCGCGCATAGCCGCTTCGACTTCCCGGAACGTGATGATGAAAACTGGCTGTGCCATTCCCTGTACCTGCCAGAGTCGGAATCCATGACGCGACGTCAAGTCAATATGGAACCGAAGCTGCGCCCGGCATTCCCGCCGAAGATTCGTACTTATTAATGCGGAGACAGGACAATGAAACTCGAGTTTTCAGTTTATCGCTATAACCCGGATGTTGACGACGCTCCGCGCATGCAGGATTACACCCTGGAGGCGGAAGAAGGGCGCGACATGATGCTGCTGGATGCCTTGATGCAGCTGAAAGAAAAAGATCCGTCGCTGTCGTTCCGCCGCTCTTGCCGTGAGGGGGTTTGTGGCTCCGACGGTCTGAACATGAACGGCAAAAATGGACTGGCCTGTATCACTCCTATTTCTGCGCTGAATCAGCCGGGCAAAAAAATTGTCATTCGCCCGCTGCCGGGTTTACCGGTTGTGCGCGATTTGGTGGTAGACATGGGGCAATTCTACGCACAGTATGAGAAGATTAAGCCTTACTTGTTGAATAATGGGAAAAATCCGCCAGCTCGTGAGCATTTACAAATGCCAGAGCAGCGTGAGAAGCTCGATGGGCTGTATGAATGTATTTTGTGTGCATGCTGCTCAACGTCCTGCCCATCATTCTGGTGGAACCCGGACAAATTTATTGGCCCGGCAGGCCTGCTGGCAGCGTATCGCTTCTTCCCCATGTCTCGCGATACCGAGACCGACAGCCGCCTGGAAGGTTTAAGTGACGCTTTCAGCGTATTCCGCTGCCATAGCATCATGAACTGCGTCAGCGTATGTCCGAAAGGACTAAACCCGACGCGCGCCATTGGCCATATTAAGTCGATGCTGCTCAAACGTAGTGCGTAAGTAGTTGTAGTGGTTGCCGGATGGCGACGTAGCGTCTTATCCGGCCTACGGGTTATGTACCTTGTAGGTCTGATAGGCGAAGCGCCATCAGGCAATGGTTGCCGGATGCGACGTAGCGTCTTATCCGGCCTACGGGTTACGTACCTTGTAGGCCTGATTAGCGAAGTGCCATCAAGCAATTTAAGTGCAGGAAACCTCTAAAAACTGCCACATTATTAGACAGTTTTTAAAGGTTCCTTAGCGGACGCAGATGACACGACAGTCCGCAACAAGTGAACCCCGGCACGCACATCGGTGTGCGTGGTAGTATCCACGGCGAAGTAAGCATACAAATGCTTAAGGGATCACGATGCAGAACAGCGCTTTGAAAGCCTGGTTGGACTCTTCTTACCTCTCTGGTTCTAACCAGAGCTGGATAGAACAGCTCTATGAAGACTTCTTAACCGACCCTGACTCGGTAGATGCTAACTGGCGTTCGACGTTCCAGCAGTTACCTGGTACCGGAGTCAAACCGGATCAACTTCACTCAAAAACACGTGATTATTTCCGTCGACAGGCGTTGATTACCCCACGTTACTCTTCTTCTATTTCCGACCCTGATGCCAATGTGAAGCAGGTTAAAGTCCTGCAGCTCATTAACGCCTATCGTTTCCGCGGTCATCAGCATGCGAATCTTGATCCGCTGGGACTGTGGCAGCAAGAAAATGTGGCCGATCTGGACCCGTCTTTCCACGATCTGACCGATGCGGATTTCCAGGAAAGCTTTAACGTAGGTTCTTTTGCCGGCGGCAAAGACACGATGAAGCTGAGCGACCTGGTTGTTGCGCTGAAACAAACCTACTGCGGCCCAATTGGCGCCGAGTATATGCACATCACCAGCACTGAAGAAAAACGTTGGCTTCAGCAGCGTATCGAGTCTGGCCGTGCCGCATTCAGTAGCGAAGAGAAGAAACGTTTCCTCAGTGAACTGACCGCAGCAGAAGGTCTGGAACGCTACCTGGGCGCTAAGTTCCCGGGCGCGAAACGCTTCTCGCTGGAAGGCGGCGATGCGTTAATCCCAATGCTCAAAGAGATGATCCGCCACGCCGGTAACAGCGGTACCCGTGAAGTGGTACTGGGCATGGCGCACCGTGGTCGTCTGAACGTTCTGGTTAACGTACTGGGCAAACGCCCGCAGGAACTGTTCGACGAATTTGCGGGCAAACATAAAGAACACCTCGGCACCGGTGACGTGAAGTACCACATGGGCTTCTCATCAGATATCGAAACCGAAGGCGGTCTGGTGCACCTGGCGCTGGCGTTTAACCCGTCGCACCTGGAAATCGTTAGCCCGGTGGTTATCGGTTCCGTACGTGCGCGTCTGGATCGTCTGGACGAGCCGAGCAGCAATAAAGTCCTGCCAATCACCATTCACGGTGATGCGGCAGTTACCGGGCAGGGCGTGGTTCAGGAAACCCTGAACATGTCGAAAGCGCGTGGTTACGAAGTGGGCGGTACCGTTCGCATCGTTATCAACAACCAGGTGGGCTTCACTACGTCTAACCCGCTGGATGCGCGTTCTACACCGTACTGTACCGACATCGGTAAGATGGTTCAGGCGCCGATTTTCCACGTGAACGCGGATGACCCGGAAGCGGTCGCTTTCGTGACCCGCCTGGCGCTGGATTTCCGTAATACCTTTAAACGCGATGTCTTTATCGATCTGGTGTGCTACCGCCGTCACGGCCACAACGAAGCCGACGAGCCGAGCGCAACCCAGCCGCTGATGTATCAGAAAATCAAAAAGCATCCGACCCCACGCAAAATCTACGCTGATAAGCTGGAAGCGGACAAGGTCGCCACGCTGGAAGATGCGACAGAGATGGTCAATCTGTACCGTGACGCGCTGGATGCTGGCGAATGCGTAGTGAAAGAGTGGCGTCCAATGAACATGCACTCCTTCACCTGGTCGCCGTACCTCAACCACGAATGGGATGAAAACTACCCGAACAAAGTTGAGATGAAGCGTCTGCAGGAGCTGGCAAAACGCATCAGCACCGTACCTGAAGCGGTTGAAATGCAATCGCGTGTTGCCAAGATTTACGGCGACCGCCAGGCCATGGCCGCAGGCGAGAAGCTGTTTGACTGGGGTGGTGCAGAGAATCTGGCTTACGCCACGCTGGTTGACGAAGGCATTCCGGTCCGTCTGTCGGGTGAAGACTCCGGTCGCGGAACCTTCTTCCACCGTCACGCGGTGATTCATAACCAGGCGAACGGTTCAACCTACACTCCGCTGCAGCATGTGCATAACGGACAGGGCACCTTCCGCGTATGGGACTCCGTACTGTCTGAAGAAGCCGTGCTGGCGTTCGAGTACGGTTATGCCACAGCAGAACCGCGCACGCTAACCATCTGGGAAGCACAGTTCGGCGACTTCGCTAACGGTGCACAGGTCGTTATCGACCAGTTCATCTCTTCCGGCGAGCAGAAATGGGGCCGTATGTGCGGTCTGGTTATGCTGCTGCCGCACGGCTATGAAGGTCAGGGTCCGGAACACTCCTCCGCGCGTCTGGAACGTTATCTGCAACTTTGCGCTGAGCAAAACATGCAGGTTTGCGTCCCGTCTACCCCGGCGCAGGTTTATCACATGCTGCGTCGCCAGGCGCTGCGCGGTATGCGTCGTCCGCTGGTGGTGATGTCACCGAAGTCGCTGCTGCGTCATCCGCTGGCGGTGTCTACGCTGGACGAACTGGCAAATGGTACTTTCCTGCCAGCCATTGGCGAAGTAGATGAACTTGATCCTAAAGGCGTGAAGCGTGTCGTGATGTGTTCTGGTAAGGTTTATTACGACCTGCTGGAGCAACGCCGCAAGAACGACCAAAAAGATGTCGCCATTGTGCGCATCGAACAGCTCTATCCGTTCCCGCATAAAGCGGTGCAGGAAGCGCTGAAACCATTTGCTCACGTACATGATTTTGTCTGGTGCCAGGAAGAGCCGCTCAACCAGGGCGCATGGTACTGCAGCCAGCATCATTTCCGTGAAGTAATTCCATTTGGGTCAGCTCTGCGTTATGCAGGTCGCCCGGCCTCTGCCTCTCCGGCAGTAGGGTATATGTCCGTTCACCAGAAGCAGCAACAAGATCTGGTAAATGACGCGCTGAACGTCGATTAAATAAAGGATAAATAATGAGTAGCGTAGATATTCTTGTTCCCGACCTGCCTGAATCCGTAGCGGATGCAACGGTTGCAACCTGGCACAAAAAACCGGGCGATGCAGTACGTCGTGATGAAGTACTGGTAGAAATCGAAACTGACAAAGTGGTACTGGAAGTACCGGCATCAGCGGACGGTATTCTTGATGCGGTTCTGGAAGATGAAGGGACAACCGTCACTTCTCGCCAGATCCTCGGTCGCCTGCGTGAAGGCAACAGCACCGGTAAAGAAACCAGTGCTAAGTCTGAAGAGAAAGATTCTACTCCGGCACAGCGCCAGCAGGCGTCTCTTGCTGAGCAGAACAACGATGCCCTGAGCCCGGCGATCCGTCGCCTGCTGGGTGAGCATAACCTCGAAGCCAGCGCTATCAACGGCACCGGTGTCGGCGGTCCTATCACCCGTGAACATGTTGAAAAACATCTGGCGAAAGCTCCGGCTGCGAAAGCCGAAGCAAAAGCGCCGGCTGCAGCACCTGCACCGCAGGCTCAACTGGGCGCGCGTGGCGAAAAACGTGTTCCGATGACCCGTCTGCGCAAACGCGTAGCCGAGCGTCTGCTGGAAGCGAAAAATTCTACCGCCATGCTGACCACGTTCAACGAAGTCAACATGAAGCCAATCATGGACCTGCGTAAGCAATACGGTGATGCGTTCGAGAAACGCCACGGTATCCGTCTGGGCTTTATGTCTTTCTACGTGAAAGCGGTTGTTGAAGCGCTGAAACGCTATCCGGAAGTGAACGCGTCCATCGACGGCGATGACGTGGTTTACCACAACTACTTTGATGTCAGCATGGCGGTCTCCACGCCGCGTGGCCTGGTCACGCCGGTCCTGCGTGATGTGGATCTGCTGGGTATGGCTGACATTGAGAAGAATATTAAAGAACTGGCAGTTAAAGGTCGCGACGGCAAGTTGACGGTCGAAGATCTGACGGGTGGTAACTTCACCATCACTAACGGTGGTGTGTTCGGTTCCCTGATGTCCACGCCGATCATCAACCCACCGCAGAGCGCCATCCTGGGTATGCATGCCATCAAAGATCGTCCGATGGCGGTAGACGGCAAGGTTGAAATCCTGCCGATGATGTATCTGGCGCTGTCTTATGACCACCGTCTGATCGATGGTCGTGAGTCAGTAGGCTTCCTGGTAACTATTAAAGAGTTGCTGGAAGATCCAACGCGTCTGCTGCTGGACGTGTAGTTAATAAGAGTATCACCTGCCCCGTAGGTCTGGACGCTTATCAGACCTACGGGTAAAAGATAACGATTACCTGAAGGATGGACAGAACACATGAACTTACATGAATATCAGGCAAAACAACTTTTTGCCCGCTATGGCTTACCGGCACCGGTGGGTTATGCCTGTACTACTCCGCGTGAAGCCGAAGAAGCTGCATCTAAAATCGGCGCTGGCCCGTGGGTAGTGAAATGTCAGGTTCACGCTGGTGGCCGTGGTAAAGCGGGCGGTGTGAAGGTGGTAAACAGCAAAGAAGACATTCGCGCTTTTGCTGAACACTGGCTGGGTAAACGTCTGGTCACTTACCAGACAGATGCTCATGGCCAACCGGTAAATCAGATTCTGGTTGAAGCCGCGACCGACATTGGTAAAGAACTTTACCTCGGCGCAGTTGTTGACCGTAGCTCCCGTCGCGTGGTCTTCATGGCCTCTACCGAAGGCGGCGTGGAAATCGAAAAAGTAGCGGAAGAAACCCCGCACCTGATCCACAAAGTGGCGCTCGATCCGCTGGCAGGCCCGATGCCTTACCAGGGTCGTGAGCTGGCGTTCAAACTGGGTCTGGAAGGTAAACAGGTTCAGCAGTTCACCAAGATCTTCATGGGTCTGGCGACTATCTTCCTGGAGCGCGATCTGGCGCTGATCGAAATCAACCCGCTGGTGGTGACCAAGCAGGGTGACCTGATCTGCCTCGACGGTAAACTGGGCGCTGACGGCAACGCACTGTTCCGCCAGGCTGACCTGCGCGAAATGCGCGACCAGTCTCAGGAAGATCCGCGTGAAGCGCAGGCTGCACAGTGGGAACTGAACTACGTCGCACTGGACGGTAACATCGGTTGTATGGTTAACGGTGCGGGCCTGGCAATGGGCACCATGGACATCGTTAAGCTGCACGGCGGCGAACCGGCTAACTTCCTCGACGTTGGCGGCGGTGCGACCAAAGAGCGTGTAACCGAAGCGTTCAAAATTATCCTTTCCGATGACAATGTTAAAGCCGTACTGGTTAACATCTTCGGCGGTATCGTACGTTGCGATCTGATCGCTGACGGTATCATCGGCGCGGTAGCAGAAGTAGGTGTAAACGTTCCGGTCGTGGTACGTCTGGAAGGTAACAACGCTGAACTCGGCGCGAAAAAACTGGCTGATAGCGGCCTGAATATTATTGCAGCGAAAAGTCTGACGGATGCAGCTCAGCAGGTTGTTGCCGCAGTGGAGGGGAAATAATGTCAGTTTTAATTAATAAAGATACCAAGGTTATCTGCCAGGGCTTCACCGGTAGCCAGGGGACATTCCACTCCGAACAAGCGATCGCTTACGGTACGCAAATGGTCGGTGGCGTTACGCCGGGCAAAGGCGGCACCACGCATCTGGGTCTGCCAGTGTTCAACACCGTACGTGAAGCGGTAGAAGCGACCGGCGCAACCGCCACCGTTATCTATGTTCCGGCACCGTTCTGCAAAGATTCCATTCTGGAAGCAATCGATGCAGGCATCAAGCTTATCATCACCATCACCGAAGGTATCCCAACGCTGGATATGCTGACCGTGAAAGTGAAGCTGGATGAAGCTGGCGTACGCATGATCGGCCCGAACTGCCCAGGCGTTATCACTCCGGGTGAATGTAAAATCGGTATCATGCCGGGCCACATTCACAAGCCGGGTAAAGTGGGTATCGTTTCCCGTTCAGGTACCCTGACCTATGAAGCGGTTAAGCAGACCACCGACTATGGTTTCGGCCAGTCTACCTGTGTGGGCATCGGTGGCGACCCGATCCCAGGCTCTAACTTCATCGACATCCTGAAGCTGTTCCAGGAAGATCCGCAGACTGAAGCGATCGTCATGATCGGTGAGATCGGCGGTAGCGCGGAAGAAGAAGCGGCTGCT
>OAUF01000998.1_pt1 | contig 12655 bp, 9 predicted proteins | sample 1495111 | NCBI WGS metagenome assembly OAUF01 (sample SAMEA2580002, study PRJEB22360) | human gut metagenome | reverse complement strand
AGCCCGTGCGTTTAAGGGCCGTCCCCCGGCATTTCCGCTGCCGGTGACGATCGGCCATGAATTTTCCGGCGATATCGTCGCAGTGGGCCCCGGAGTAGACGGACTTTGCGAGGGAGACCGGGTCACGCTCGAGCCCTGCATTGTCTGCGGCACGTGCGAGGCCTGCCGCCGCGGCAACTACGGGTACTGCGAAAACATCAGCTTTTCTTACCGCAAGGGCGACGGTGCCATGGCGGATTATGTGATGGCGCAGGCCGAGCATGTGTTCCGCCTGCCGGATGATCTGAGCTACCACGCGGGCGCGCTGATCGAGCCGCTCTCCGTTGCGACGCACGCGGTTCGCCGGGCGGATGTCAGGCTGGGCGAAACCGTGCTGGTCATCGGCGCGGGCGCGATCGGCCTTCTGATCGCGGCGGTTTGCCGAAAGAGCGGCGCTTCGCAGGTCATCATCGCCGACCACTCCGACGCCCGTTTGAAGCTGGCGCTGGAGCTCGGCGCAACGGCGGCGGTCAATTCCGGCAAAGAGCCGCTGGAGGATGTCCTTCACCGCCTGACCGGCGGCAAGGGTGTGGACAAGAGCTTTGAGTGCGTCGGTCTGGAAGCGACCTTCGTGCAGGCCATCTCGTCCATCCGCCAGAACGGTCTTGCAACGATCGTGGGTATTTTTGAAAACCCGAAGATCAACATCCCGGCAGACCTGTTTGTCTCCCGTGAAATCCGGGTGCAGGGCGCGCAGGGCTATTGCTGGGATTTCCCCGTGGCCATCGAGCTTTCCCGCGAGCTGAATCTGGAAAAACTGGTGACCCACGTGTTCCCGCTGGATGATTTGCAGAAGGCGCTGGAAACCTGCCTCGACAGAAGTGCCGGCAGTGTAAAGGTGCTGCTGGAGCCGTAACCGGTGTCTGATCAAATTAGAACAGGAGAGAACAGTTATGAAAAAGACCGCAATAGTGACCGGAGGAAGCCGGGGAATCGGGTTTGCGATTGCCCGCCGGCTTGGGCTGGACGGCTTTTCCGTTGTGATATTCGCAACCACACCCCGGGAGGCGAATCAGGAAAGGCTCGATCAGCTTTCCTCAGAGGGAATCGAATACCACTATGTTCAGGGCAACCTCGGTTCTTCGGAGGATCGCCAGAAGCTCGTGCAGGAGGCGGTGGCTCGCTTCGGCGGAATCCATGTGCTCGTCAACAACGCTGGCGTGGCCCCCAAAAAGCGCGCCGATCTGCTTGAAATGAGCGAAGAAAGCTTCGATTTCGTGGTGGGCGTCAACACCAAGGGCAACATGTTCCTCACCCAGGCCGTGGCAAAGCAGATGCTCCGCCAGCCGATCGAAGGCAAAAAGCGCGGCACCATCGTGAACGTTTCGTCCTGCTCAGCCGAGGTGTCTTCCATCAACCGCGGGGAATACTGCGTTTCCAAGGCGGGCGTGTCCATGCTGACCACTTTATATGCGGATCGTCTGGCCGGTGAGGGAATTCTGGTGCACGAGGTGCGCCCGGGCGTGATCTCCACCGACATGACCGCCGGCGTGCATGAAAAATACGAATCGCTGATCGAGCAGGGCGTTTTCCCGATCGCCCGCTGGGGCACCCCGGAGGACGTCGCCAATGCCGTGAGTGCGTTCTGCGGCGATGCGTTTTTGTATACCACCGGCAATTATATCGATATCGACGGCGGGTTCCACATCAAACGACTGTAATCAAACAAGGGAGGCGGCCATGAACACATCTTCATTGCAAACCCCGCAGGGGACTTACCGGCAGATCACGGTGAACACTGTGGTTGTGGGCTCCGGAGCGGCCGGCTTTAACGCCGCCGACCGCCTTTGGATGCTGGGGCAGCACGATGTTGCCATTGTAACCGAGCACGTTAAGGCGGGCACCTCCAGAAATACCGGTTCAGACAAACAGACCTATTATAAGCTTACGCTCTCCGGCGGGGACCCGGACAGTGTGCGGGAAATGGCGGAAACGCTCTTCTCCGGCGAGTGTGTGGACGGCGATATCGCGCTGTGCGAGGCGGCACTGTCCGCGCAGGGCTTCCTGCGTTTGGCGGAGCTGGGCGTTCCGTTCCCGAAAAATCGATATGGGGAATACGTGGGCTACAAAACAGACCACGATCCGCGCCGCAGGGCGACTAGCGTCGGCCCCTACACCTCCAGAAGGATGACGGAGGCGCTGGAACAATCGGTAAACGAAAAGAAAATCCCGATTTTTGACCGGATGCAGGTCATCCGGATTCTCTCTGACCGCAGCAAGGTCTATGGTCTGCTTTGCCTCGACACCTCCGCGCCGGAGGGTGCGGACAGCCGCTTTGTGGTGTTCCGCTGCAAGAACGTGATTTACGCCACCGGCGGCCCCGCGGGCATTTATGCGGATAGTGTGTATCCCTTCGGCCATTTTGGCGCGACGGGCATTGCGTTCGAGGCCGGAGTTCGCGGCAAAAACCTGACGGAGTGGCAGTATGGCCTTGCCTCCACCCGGCCCCGCTGGAATGTGTCCGGCACGTATATGCAGGTGATGCCGCGGTTTCTCTCCGCAAATCCCGACGGCTCGGAGGAGCGCGAATTCTTATTTGACTTCTTTACCGATCCGGGCGAAATGCTCACCAAGGTGTTCCTGAAAGGCTACCAGTGGCCGTTTGACGTGCGCAAGGTGAAAGACGGAAGCTCGATCATCGATATTCTCGTCTATCTGGAAAGCTGCAAGGGCCGCAGGGTGTTCCTCGATTTCCGCTCGAATCCGGGCGGCGGCGAACTGGATTTCTCCAGCCTCGGGGAGGAAGCGCGCGACTATATGGAAAAAGCGGGCGCCTGCTTCGGCACACCGTATGAGCGCCTGCTGCACATGAACGCGCCCGCGGTGGAGTTTTACCGCGGACGCGGCGTGAACCTTGCGGAGGAGCCGCTGGAGATCGCCCTTTGCGCCCAGCATAACAACGGCGGCCTTGCGATCAACGCGTGGTGGCACACGAATCTGGAGGGCTTTTTTGCCGCCGGAGAGGTCAGCGCCAGCCATGGCGTGTATCGCCCGGGCGGCAGTGCACTGAATGCCGGTCAGGTGGGTTCTTCTCGCGCAGCCGAGTATATCGCGGCGCGCAGAACCGGCGAGCCGGAGGAGGAGCAGGCATTTTTGACCTGCGCGCTCGAAGCCGCCGGGCAGATGAATGCCCTCGCGGAAAAAGCGGCGCACAATTCCTCCGGTACACCCGTGCAGCAGCTGTGGGATGCCGCCGCGGCGCGGATGAGCCGCTTTGGCGCGGCCATTCGCAGCAGCGAAGGAATTGACGCCGCCCTGGAGGAAACGCGCCGGGAGCTTTCCGCGTTTTCCGGCCTGGTTTCCGTCGCTTCCCCCGCGGAGCTTTCCAAGCTCTTCCGTTTGCGCGACGTTTTCATCTGCCAGCAGGTGTATCTCTCCGCCATGCGCGATTATCTCGAGCGCGGCGGCAAAAGCAGGGGAAGCGCCCTGTACACCGACCCGCACGGGGAAAAACCGTACGCCGTTCTGCCGGATATCTTTACCTTCCGGCTCGACAACGGAGCGGGGGCCGGCGTGATTCAGGAGGCTGTTTATCAGAACGGCGCCTGCGAGATCAGCTGGCGGCCCGTGCGCCCGATTCCGGAGGACGATGACTTTTTTGAAAACGTCTGGCGTTCCTACCGCGAAAACGGGAACATTGACGAATAAGCAAATTCCGCACCCGGTTTGGAATAAGCCGCAGCCTCGCGCGGCCGGTGCATTTGTGCAGTCCAAAGCGGGCCCACCCTCCCGCTTTGGAACTGTGCTTCATTTTGATCCCTTTGAGTATGACTTTGCCGGATGTGTGCTCCACCGCACATCCCAATAGGCTTCCTGTGGAAAAGCAAGAGAAAAGCCGAAAGCATCCATGTGTAACGCGCGCATGGATGCTTTCGGCTTTTCTGCCCTTTTGTCGGCAAAACAAGGCCTCGTCTTCTCCGCCGCAGGCGGGAGAGAAGCGCCTCTTTTCGCCTGTTTTGCAGAACGCTTTGTATTATATGGTCATCAAAAAATCCTCTTCCCAGATTTTGCCCTTGAGCTGGTCGGCTTCCTCAACCGCGGTAAACAGCTCCGGGTATTTGCGTTTCATGCGGGTTTCTTCGTCCTGCTTGTCCACAATGTGAAGATCGATCAGCGTTCTGATTTTTGAAACGTCCCTCTCCTGGATCAGCCGCAGAATTTCTTCGTGCTGTTCATAGGTTTGCTGGCGGATGTCCGATTCCGAAAGGGACAGTAGGCGAATCCGGTAATAATGGTTCGACATGTTCAGAACGTTTTCCAAACAGAACGGGTGGTTGGTCGCCTGAAAGAAAACCGTGTGAAAGGCGTCGTCCGTGCGCAGAAAATCGCGGGCGTCTTTGTTTTCCAGCGCCTTCTTCTGCTGCCGCAGCAAATCCTTCAGCGTCTCAATGTCGGATTCGCGGTAGCTTTCCAAAAACTCCCTCAGAACCCGCTCCTCAATACAGGCGCGCATAAAGCGTTCGTCTCTCACGCGCTGAATGTCAATTTTAGAAACGATCGTGCCCTTTTGCGGCGTGGTCGTCACCAATCCGTCCTTTGCCAGCTGAATCAGAGCGTCACGGATGGGGGAGCGGCTCACCTTTAAAAAATCACTCAATTCGTTGATGTTGATGGTCTGGCCGGGCTTCACCTGCAGCCCAATGATGCTGCTGCGAAGGTACTGATATACATTTTCTCCCGCTGTCTGCGAGTCCTTGGGTTGCTTCTGATTGGTCACAAATGCCCCTCCTTGAATGAAAGTGGACGATGGAATCGAAAAAAATTATTCCTAACATATTTGTCTAATATATTGTATTGCAATACGCACTGTAATACAAGAGGGGATGAAAAAATTTATGCGGCATTGCAATGCGCCCATGTTAAAAAATCGGCTTTTTGGCCAAATTCATAAACAACAGAGCGGCATTTTGTAGAATATACTCATAGACTGTCGCCTTTAACTATGCTATATTTAACATGACAGGCAGTTATATCAGGTTAATATATTAATGTAATATTCAACATGGTATATATATTATGGAAATGTGAAGGGTGGTCACAATCTTGAAAGAAGTAGTCATTACCGGGCCCCGGCAGTTTGAAGTGCGACAGGCTCCCGTGCCGAAACCCGGCGACGGAGAAGTGTTGATTCAAATGAAGGCGGCCGGCGTGTGCGGTTCCGATTTTCATTTATTTTTGGGCGAAAACCCCAATGCGGTGTATCCCCGCATTCCCGGCCATGAGAATGCCGGCGTTGTGGTGGAGGTGGGTAGGAACGTAACCTCCGTCCGTCCCGGCGACGCCGTGGTGGTTGATCTGGTGGTTGCCTGCGGTCACTGCCCGCAGTGCCTGAGCGGACGCAGAAATATCTGCCAAACGGTAAAGGCGCGCGGCGCTGCGATCGACGGCGGCTGGAGGGAATATTTTGCCGTGCCGGAGCATGAGGTTTACGTTCTGCCAAAAGGGATTACCTATCGTGAAGCTGCGCTGATCGAGCCCTTTGCCATTGGCGGCCACTGCACCGGGCGGGCCGGAATTCAGGGCGGAGAGTCTGTGCTGGTGCTGGGCAGCGGAACCATCGGCGCGGTGATTCTGCAAACCTTAAAGCAGAAGGGCTGCCGCGTGATTTGTGCCGACATCAACGAAAGCTCCCTGAAGCGCGCGAAGGAATACGGCGCCGATTCCGTTGTCAATACAAAGGTGCACAATCTTCGGGAGTGCGTTCAGAAATTTACAAATGGGGCCGGGGTCGACGTGATTTTCGATTCCGCGTGCTATCCGGGCTCGCTCACCGCGGTGCTGGAACAGGGGATTCCCGCAAACGGAGCGACCATTGTTCCCCTGGGCTTTTGCACGGAGCCGGAAGGGATCACACAGGCGATGATCAACGCGCGGGAGCTTTCGATCATCGGCACCAGAATGTCCAGCGGTCAGTTTGAGCCCACCATCCGGAACTTTGCACAGGGTAAATTCCAGCTGGACGGCATGGTCAGCCACTACATCCCCTTCGATCAGGTGGACCAGGTGTTTCAGAACATGCTGCATCCGGTAAAGGACATGAAGAAGATGGTTATTGTGTTTGGGGAATAAGCGTCATTTTTTCAAAACAGGAATTTAGCGGCGGAGAAATTTCGGAGCCGCTAAAGATAGAATGTGAGAAAAACAGGAGGAGTTCAAGAATGAAAAAGTTTTTTGAGAGTTCGGGAGGGAAACCGACGGTGAAAAAGTTGTTTTCCAGCATTCTGGCGGTTGCGATGATCGCTTCGCTCGCGACGGCGTGCGGCGGCACCGCAGGCACCGCAGACGCAGGCGGCGCGGAGGAAAAGGAGTTCAGCCTGAAAATCGGCGACAACTGGGGCGCCACGCACCCCATGGCGGCGGCCCTTGACAACGTCTTTAAGAAGCAGATCGAAGAAAAGTCCGGCGGCAAGATGAAGGTGGATGTTTACCACGACGGCCTGCTGGGCGACGAAGCCGCTCTCTGGCAGTCCGTGCGCGACGGCTCCGTAGACTTTACGGTGGTCGGCACCCCGATGAACCAGGAGTTCCCGATGATGCTGATTTCCGACTGGCCGTTCCTGTACCGTGACCTCGACCACGCGAAAAAGGTCTGGACGGGCCCGGTCGCAGACGAAGTGGGCGCAAAGTTCCACGAAAAATTCCCCGAGGTGGAGCTGCTCGGCTGGGGCCCCAACTCCGCGCGTACCTTTACCTCAAACAAGAAGCTGACGAGCGTTGAGGACTTTGCGGGCCAGAAATTCCGCATGCCCAACAACCCCATTCATGTCGGCATTGCTCAGAACCTTGGAGCCTCCGCAACGGTTATTCCGCTCGGCGAGCTGTTCACCGCGCTGGAAACCGGCACCGTAGACGGGCAGGACAACGGCATGGTAACGGTGCTTGCCCAGAACTTCCAGGAAGTTCAGAAGTATCTCTACGAAACCAACCACATTGTTGCCACCCTCGAAATCGTTGCGAATACGGATAAGCTCGGGGAAATGTCTGAGAATCAGCGCCAGATCATCCGCGACGCGGCCAAAGCGGCCGCCGCTCAGGCGTGGGACGACTACATTGCCTCCGTTGATAAAGATCGGCAAACGCTGATAGACGCCGGCGTGACCGTAACCGCCTGCTCCGAAGAAGACCGGGCGAAAATCATCGAAAAAATTCAGCCCACCATCAACAAGCTTCTCGCTGAGAACGACTGGGCGAAAAAATTGACCGAAGAAATCAAGGCCGTTCAGTAATTTCATTTGAGCAAGACCGTGCCCGTTCATCCGGGTACGGTCTTGTGTATCGAAGAGGAGGGGGATTTATGCCCGGCAGCAATCATAAGTCGAGTGGATTCGGGAAGGCCGTAGACAAATTGTTTCATGTCATAGAGATTGTCATCGCGATCTTTCTGGGCGTCATGATTTTTTTCACCTTTTTAAACGTGATCCTGCGTCAGTTTAATCTGGGCTTTGCGTGGACGGAAGAAGTGGCGCGCATCTGTTTTATTTATCTGGTCTATTTGGGCTCGATCATAGCCGCACGCGAAAACCGCCATCTGATGATCGACACGCTGATCAACAAGATTCCACCCATGCCTCAGAAAGCTCTGTACGTGGTGATTCAGGGCACGATCATTTGGCTGATGGGAGTATTGGCGACGGGCGCGTTTCAAAACGCGTGGAAGAATCGCAACGACTTTTGGGTCGCGACACACTTCCCGGTTTTTCTGGTGCATTTTGCCGGCGTCCTGCTTGGCGTTTCGGTGATCATTATTTCACTGGTAAACCTGTACCGTATGTTCTTCCTGAAAGAATCCGTATTGGAGCTGTTCGGGGATCATGGTGAGGACGACGCGCTCTCTGACGACGAAGAATTAGGGGAAGGGGCCGGTCTGCAATGATTATTGCCGTATTTATTGCCTCCATGCTTGTGGGCATTCTGATCGGGCTGCCGATCGCCGTGGCCCTGCTGCTGTGCGCCGTGGCAACAGCGCTGGCGCTTGGCGGCGGCGACGCAAACCCGACGATTATCGCTCGTACATTAATGCAGGGGTCGGATTCCGTTACCATGATGGCGCTGCCGTTCTTCGTACTGGCGGGCGAAATCATGAACCGCGGCGGACTGACGAAGCGCATCATTGCGTTCTGCAATATCTTTATCGGGCGTGTGCGCGGCGGATTGGGCTATGTTACAATCCTCGCGTGCCTCATGTTCGCCTCGCTGGTCGGCTCCGCCGTTGCAGCCTGTGCCGCGCTGGGCGCGATTTTGATCCCGATGATGGCGAATTCCGGCTATAACCGCGAGAAAGCCGCCGCGCTTACCGCAAGCGCGAACCTGGTCGCGCCGATCATGCCGCCGTCGGTGCCGATGATTGTGTACGGCATTGCGGCGGGCGTATCGATCAAGTCCCTGTTCATGGGCGGCATTGCGCCGGCCGTTTACCTCACGATCATCGCCAGCGTGGTGTGGTTCTTTGTTTCCCGCAAAAAGGGCGTTGTACCGGATACGGAGACCGTGTCGAAGCCGTCGCCGAAGGAAGCGGTGAAAATTATCCTCGACGGCATGTGGGCGCTGTTCCTCCCGGTGATTATCCTCGCCGGCCTGCGCTCCGGCTATTTCACAGCAACAGAAGCAGGCGTGATCGCCTGCGTCTACGCGATCCTGATCGGCCTGTTCGTCTACCGCGAGATGAAAATTGTGGATTTGATGAAAGCGTTCGTTTCGTCGGCGAAGATGTCCGCCGTGGTGATGTTCCTCGCGGCGGCCGCCAACTGCGCCGCCTACTTTATGACGATCTCACGCATTCCGCAGATGATGACGTCCGGACTGGAGGGCCTGGTGGAAAGGCCCACGCTCCTGATGCTCGTACTGATGTGCATTGTCGTCGTTGTGGGCCTTGCCATGGACGTGGTGCCGAGCATTCTGATTCTCACGCCCATTATGCTCCCGCTGGTGAGGGCCGCGGGAATCGACCCGGTGTATTTCGGAATCGTGTTTGTGCTGATGAACGTTTTGGGTTTGACGTCTCCCCCTGTCGGGCCCGTTCTAAATGTGGCGTGCGCCACCGGCAAAGTGAAAATGGATAAAATCATTATGCCGACCATGCCGTATTTTATAGCGCAGACGATCCTGTGCTTCCTGCTGGCGCTTGTGCCGGCACTGGTCGAGGTCCCCTTGAGATGGCTTGGGGGCTGATTTGTGAAAGCGTAACTGCCCGAAAAAACGGTGCGATAACATTCGCATGACAGGAGCCAAAAGGAGAAATGAACATGAAGCTAAGCAGAGAGGGAATTCGTCGGCAGGAGGAGTGGGAGCGGTCCGGTATTCGCCTGCCCCGGTTCGACATAGACGCGATGCGTGCGCAAACCGAAACACAGCCGCAATGGGTGCATTTCGGCGCGGGAAATATTTTCCGCGGCTTTATCGCCGAGCTCCAGCAGCGCCTGCTGGAAGGCGGCTCTGCCGCCACCGGAATCATTGCGGCGGAAACCTTCGACGATGAGATCATCGAGAAGATTTACCAGCCGTACGATCATCTGGCGCTTTTGGTGCTGATGAACCCGGACGGCCGCCTCGACAAGACCGTGGTGGGCAGCATCGCCTGCGGCCTTTCCGCCTCGCCGAAAAGGGAGCGGGACTGGAACGAGCTCAAGCGGATTTTCCGCAGCCCATCGCTGCAGATGGTCAGCTTTACCATTACGGAAAAGGGCTACGCTCTGCGCGACATGAAGGGTGAGCTGCTGCCTGTGGTACGCGAGGATTTGCAGGCCGGCCCCGGGGCTCCGCATCACGCGATGGCGATCGTGGCCGCACTGGCCTATGAGCGTTACCGGGCGGGCGAGCTGCCGGTCGCCTTTGTCAGTATGGACAACTGCTCGCACAACGGCGAAAAGTTATCCTCCTCCGTGCTGGAGGTCGTCCGGGCCTGGCGGCAGAACGGATTTGTTCCGGCGGAGTTTGCCGCGTATATGGAAAACCCGGCAAAAGTGGGATTCCCGTGGTCGATGATCGATAAAATCACTCCCCGCCCTTCGCCGGTGGTGCAGCAGGCGCTGGAACAGGACGGCCTGGAGGCGATGGCCCCCGTCATCACGGAGAAAAAGACCTTTATCGCTCCATTCGTCAACGCGGAGGTTGCGCAATACCTGGTGGTGGAGGATCAGTTTCCGAACGGCCGCCCCGCGCTGGAGAAAGCGGGTGTCTATTTTACAGACCGCACTACCGTGGAAAATACCGAGCGCATGAAGGTGACCACCTGCCTGAACCCCCTGCATACCGCGCTGGCGGTGTACGGCTGCCTGCTGGGCTACGATTCCATCGCGGCGGAAATGGCTGATCCGCAGCTTAAAAAGTTGGTGGAGCGAATCGGCTACGACGAGGGAATGCCGGTGGTGGTAGACCCCGGTATCATTCACCCCATGGAGTTTATCCACGAGGTGATCGACCAGCGCCTGCCGAACCGTTTTATTCCCGACACGCCGCAGCGAATCGCCACAGATACCTCCCAGAAGGTCGCAATCCGGTTCGGCGAGACCATCCGCGCGTATCAGAGCCGCGAAGGGCTCAATCCCGGCGATCTGGTCTATATTCCGCTGGCGCTCGCCGGCTGGCTGCGCTACCTGCTGGCCCTTGACGACAACGGTCAGCCGATGGAGGTCAGCGCCGACCCCATGCGCGAGCAGCTGCGGCAGTATTTGCAAGGAATCGAGCTGGGCAATCCCGCATCGTATCGCGGCCAGCTGCGCCCGGTGCTGGAGAACGAAGCGGTGTTCGGCGTCAACCTGTACCGGGCGGGCCTTGGCGAAAAGGTGGAAGGCATGTTCCAGGAGCTGATTGCAGGGCCTCACGCGGTGCGCGAGACTCTGAAGCGGTATGGACTTTAAAAAAGCGATCCGTTTCTTTTTCCACCGCGGGCGGGGAAAGAAACGGTGATATTGTCGGTTCACCTGAAAACCGCCCGGATTTCAAGCTGCAGGGAATTGCCGCAACGCATGGTTCAGGTGCCGATTGGCTGTGAACGGCGGCGCACGGCTGCCCGTGCGCGTTCAAGCTGTTCCGTTTTAAATTTGTCCGCATCCCTGCATCGGGCGATTGAAAAGTGAATTCATTCTGAAACAAGAAGGAGAGAACAAGGCGTGAAAATGACATTTCGCTGGTATGGCAGCGGTTTTGATCCGATTCCCCTGAAATACATCCGACAGATTCCCGGTGTGTCCGGTGTGGTCGGCACACTGATGGACGTCCCCGCCGGGGAGCTCTGGCCGCTCGAAAAGATCAAGGCGCTCCAGAAGGAGGTCAACGATGCCGGTTTGGAGCTGGAAGTGATCGAAAGCGTCAATGTTCATGAGGACATCAAGCTGGGCCTGCCCACTCGGGATCGCTATATTGAAAATTACAAGCAGACCCTGCGCAATTTAAAGGAAATCGGCGTAAAGGTCGTCTGTTACAACTTTATGCCGGTGTTCGACTGGACCCGTTCCGACCTGGCCAAGGTGCTGCCCGACGGCTCCAACGCGCTGTCGTATGATCAGTCCGTCATCGACAAGATCACCGACCCGCAAAAAATGGCCGATGAAATTCAGAAGGATTCCGGCGGGTTTGAAATGCCCGGCTGGGAGCCGGAGCGCATGGCCAGCCTCAAGAAGCTGTTCGAGCAGTACAAGAGCATTTCTCACGACGACCTGTTCGCGAACCTGAAGTATTTTCTCGAGCGGATCATCCCCGTGTGCGAGGAATGCGACATCAAAATGGCGATTCATCCGGACGACCCGCCGTGGGATATTTTCGGCCTGCCCCGTATCACCACCAACGCGGAAAATCTGGAGCGGATTCTCGGCCTTGTGGACAGCAAATACAATGGCCTGACCCTCTGCTCCGGCTCGCTCGGCTCCAACCCGGACAACGACATTCCCGCGCTGATCCGCCGCTTTGGCAGCCGGATTCATTTTGCGCATGTGCGCAATGTCAAGATTCACGAGCGCGGCAGGTTCGATGAGAGCTCGCACCTGAGCTCCGACGGCTCTCTCGATCTGTTCGAGATTATGAAGGCCTACCACGACGTTGGCTTTGAGGGCTACGTGCGCCCCGACCACGGCAGAATGATCTGGGATGAAAAGGGCCGCGCCGGCTACGGCTTGTACGACCGGGCGCTCGGCATCGCATACCTGAACGGCTTATGGGAAGCCATTGAAAAAATGAGTGCAAAGTAATATTTGAGCATATGGAACAGCGGATGGGCCATGCTTCCCGATTGGGAAAGCGGCCCATCCGCTGTTTTTACAGGCTGAGCCTGCACACACGTCGCGAATCAACTCGGTGGAGGAAATCATTTCTTCCGTCGCGAAGGAAAGCTTTTATAAAACCTTCTAAAACTGATTATTTTTAATAGTTTTCTCTGTCCAGGGTTTCTGCTGGTGCAGGATTGCCCCTCGTGCTGGAGCAGGACTTCTTCCATTTAACGGAAGTTTTTCGTTCGCGAGAGAGCGGGTTTTTTTCTCTGCGGGGTTTCTCACGGTGTGCGTGCAGGCGCAGCTTGCCTGCTGGCGCAGAGCTTGCCCCTCGGGCCGGGGCAGGCCCTTCCTTTCTTGACGAAAAGAAAGGAAGCAAAGATTCGCCAAGGGGGAGAGTTTCGATTCTCTCCCCC
>OAUF01000984.1_pt1 | contig 12885 bp, 17 predicted proteins | sample 1495111 | NCBI WGS metagenome assembly OAUF01 (sample SAMEA2580002, study PRJEB22360) | human gut metagenome | reverse complement strand
GTGTCGTCTGCAAGGCCTACAAGCAGATTTTCCCAAGCTGCTTTCATTGCAGAAGCACTGCCCTGAATTGTGGTGCTGGCTTCTTTTGCTGTTGTGCCAGTGATACCAAGTTCGCCCTGAATTACATGGATAGCTTGGTAGACGTCGTTCAAATTATTGATGTTGTATTTTATGCCGGTGAGTTTGGTAGCATCAGCGAGTAAGCGCTGCATCTCGGTTTTTGTGCCGCCATACCCAAGCTTGAGGTTATCCAGCATGGTATAGTTCTGCTTTGCAAAACCTTGGTACGCATCTGTTATACGCCCCATGTCTGTGCCCATTTTATTGGCATTGTCAGACATGTCCGTAATTGCCATGTCAGCGACTTTTGCCGCCGCTTCCGTATCTCCGCCCAAACTCTGCAAAAGGCTTGCGGAAAAACTTGTTACGTTTTCCATATAGGTGTTAGCAGACATGCCCGCAGTTTTAAAGGCGTTGTCTGCGTACTTTTCGACCAAAGAAGCACTGTTTTTAAATAGTGTTTCAACGCCGCCAACAAGTTGTTCATAGTCCGCATATGCAGAAACGGCTTGTTTGCCTAAAGCAACCACGCCAGCACCGACCGCAGCGGTAATTGTAGCTAATCCTTTCGCGGCCATGCTCCCCAAGCTTTTTAATCCTGCCTGAAAACCTCTGCCGTCAATGGACGAATCAATTTTAATAGTGCCATCATAGGCCAACGAATCCACCTCCCGGCGGTCATCGGCTCATAATGGCACTACTTGACCTGTTTTCCGTTTTTTATGACTATCTCAAACTCTTGCTTGCAGTTTTTTCCCTTACAGCGTACGAAAACTCCTGTACAATCAGCGCTCTGACTGTACCGCTCTGGCATTTCATATCCACAAACGGGGCATTTGATTTTTATTTTTTCAATCTTTTTCTCCTCCTGTTGATTGTTGAAAATTAGTGTTAAATGTGGTAATATATGGGAAAGGAGGGCGGATTTTATGACATGCCCAAAATGTAAAAGTGAAAACGTTTCGGCGCAAGCAGTAACGGATGTAAAAACAAAGCACCGAGGCTGCTTAGGCTGGTTCCTGTGGATTTTATTAGCAGTTTGTACTTTGGGACTTATACTGATAATTCCTTTAATAACAAACAGTAAAACAAAATCAAAAACCCACACAGAAGCTGTATGTCAGGATTGCGGATACCGTTGGAAGGTTTAATCTTATAAATGTTCTGATACATCCCCACCCTGCATCAACAGTTCTGCTATCTCGTCACATTTCTCTTTCTCTGCTTTTGGCATAGGCAGCGCATATTGTTTCTGCATCTTCTGGTAAAACTTTTTTTCTTCGCCTTTGAGCTTTGAGAGGTCAGCACCGCGATACTCCATGATTTTGCAAATCAGGTTATCAGGTTTCAGGCCCGCGAACAGCGCCCTGAACTTCCACCAATGCAGAAATTCAATCTCGTTCAGATCAATTCCATAATCAGAATAAAAAGCAGCGAAAATGTATTCAGAATCAAACTCGAATGAGTAGATGCGCTTTTGTTGGCCGCCGCTGGAAGATTTCTTTTCTTCCTGATCCGCCGCATAAAACCATAGAATCTTTTGGAGCGCCGCCTGTATATCCTGCGGTATCTCTGGAAAAAACAGGTTGAGCGCCAGCGCCCACCGTGTGTCATCGTTTAGCGCGGAATCAAACATAAGCTGTTCAAATCGGATGCAGTTACGAAAATCAGCATCAATTACATAATCAAGCCCCCCAATCTCAACAGAGAGGGGGGCAATTTCTGTTATGAGGTTCATTTTTTCGCGCGTCGGGCTTCACGATTCGGCATGTACTTCTGCGTCAGGGCGGTAAAGCCATCCTTTTGAGACTCTACGATTTGCTGGGTCAACTGGGCAAACGCGTCAAGCGCCTTGCCCATATCGCAGGTATCACCAAACACCTTTTTGTCAGTGCCGGGGCCAAAGACGGTGTTAAAGCACTCGCGAACCTCATTGCACACAGCCCTGATTCCCTGCGATAGCTTCAAAGATTTGTCCAGTCTTATTTCCTCGCTACGGCTTTTTACGTGTTCCAAGGCTTTTTCAGCGCGTTCCACGGCATCGGCATCAAAACTGTTAAATTCCAACGCCACGCCATTGATCTTGATTGTAGCCATATTATGTCCTCCTGTTATGCTGCCGCTTCTACGGTGGCGATGCCGGCCTTTTTGGCCTTGTTATCCGCATCGACTTCCGCGATAACGATCTGCTGCCCGTCGGTTGCGGTAATATCAGCTGTGCCATTCCAGGTCATCCACCCGGTAGTCAGTACCGCATTCAACGTCGGGAGCGTCACAGTCGACGCGGTCTGGTACTTATAGCTGTTTCCTACCGCCAGGGCAGGTGCTACAACAATGTGAGTCGTGCCGGTGGTGGAACCTTCCGCACTCGCTACAGCCAGTACGCCGATATCACCGGGCGCGGCTTCATCTGCCGGGGTAAAGGTCTTGGTTGTGGTGTTAAATTCGCCAATGATAACATCGCCTTGGGCGTTCATATTGCCCTCGATTGTGGCAATCTCGCCGCCGGCACCTCCGAGCGTGTCAATAGCAAATTCAACGGTGAACTTTCTTGCGTAAAACGTGTTCTGCTTTCCCTCGATAGGCCGCCACAAGCTTACTTTGTAGTACGCCGCCTGTACTCCAAGCATTTGCTCTTCTGCGATTTTGGTAATAAAATCAGTGACAGCGTTATCCACATACCGATCACCGGTAATAGGGAACTGCGTCTGATATCCTGTTGTAATGGTAGAGGTTGATTTGTTGGCGGTATAATGTTTATCTACCGTCTGCGCGTTGGGGGATTCATCGATGGTTTCAAAGACATTCATCAGCCGAATATCGGGTGTATCCGTCGTTCCCACATCGATATAATCACCAATCAGGTATCTAAAAATAGGGGTTTCAGGCATGTTTTATCCCTCCTGTAAATATTGTAATCTGCATTGTATTTGGTATTTGCCTACATCAGGGCCGGTTGTGAACAAATACCCGGTAGACTGTGCCTCAATCTTGATCGGGGTCTTGCCTTCCGGAAGTTCTGGAAAGTTGCCGCCTCTGCTCTGATGCTCCAGCCATTCCGCAAACTGCTCATAAAATCCACTATTTGCGATCTGCTGTAAGGCTTCGGAGCCGTAATTGTTGACAGACCGAAACACAAAAAGATACTGACGGATACTTGACCCATCAGTATACATTTTCACAATTTCGGTTGCCGGTGTGGTGTCGATGGAATATTCAATACCTTTCTCCGGGAGATAATCTACATTTAGTTTTTTATCCCCAGTCAACGGGCAGGAAAGGAAATAATCCCACAAGGATTTAATAATTGTGGTTGCCATGTTAAGCGCCTCCCTGTAAAAAGTTTGGCATTAAATCCTGATGTAGCTTTTTCTTGATTTCTTCAAGATCAATCGTCACGGTGGTGTTCTCCGCGATTTTCACATCGCGGTAATCATGTTTCACCATAACGGGAGCTACAGCGCTTTGCATCACAGGAGCAGCAATATCAGGTATCAGGCGTTCATTTTCCATAGCACCTACAAAGCACCATTTGCCGCCTTTTACACAGGGGTTATATTCCGGGCACTCTTTGCAATCCTTTGAAAACTGCGGGTACCTCTTTTTGATGCATGTGTATGTCATTTTGTTCTGCCTCCTGCAATCTTTTTTGTGCCGCGCATCCATTCATCTTTATGGTCGGCTTTCGAGCGCTCAAACCACCGCGCGCCGCGCTGCCCTGTTGGGTCATAAGAGCGCGTCTCCGCGGTGTTATAATACTGTGCTGCGGCATAGGGAGCGTTGTAAATAACCTCTCCAGTGCCTATCACGGTGCCAAGTTGCCCGGAACGTTCAAGCGTACCTGTGACATGCGGAACATAAGGCGCGGTTGTGCGAAGAACTTCGGAATCAAGAAACTTCTGCGCTCGGGAAAACTGGCCCTCCCACTTTTCTTTTGCCCCCGGATTCCATTTGAATTCTGATCTCGCCATTATGCCCCCTCTGCTTTCCAGTGCTGCATGATAGGCGATCCACGCCGGTTATCGCGCCAACCCGTTACCACAAAGCTTTCGGACTTTTCCGTAATCTCTTTAGCTTGAGTGATTTCAGGACCTTCGCCGCGGTAAACCAGATCGCCGTTTTGAAGCGTCCAGAAGCCCGCCAGAGCTGCATCATCTTTCAGGGCGTAATCTTCCGGCAGAATGAATTCCTTGCCCTGTGGCGCGGAAGAAACGGGGATACGCACGGTGTAAGCGTCGGCGGTTAGCAGACCGCTATCACCGACCGTAACTTTCTGACCGCCGTACCAGTTAACGCTGTGAATAACGGTTCGCACCCACTTTTCGTTTCGAGTACCTTTGTGGGCGAGATTGTAAATGGTGATATCAGCGTTGGCGATCATCAGTAACACCGCCGTTTCGGTAAATCCACCCCGGCGTACATCAGACCGGTACCGTGCAGATAAGGCAGAGCAGCATCTTCATAATCGGCATAGAGTTGTGCACGAATCAGACTGAGATCGTTGTACGATACGCTGTATCCATCGTTGTTTTCGGACTTTACAGCAGCATTCACAGATAGCGCGCCAGACTTTTCTGCTATTTGAATCCGCTCTGCTACAGCACATGTTGCCATCTTCGCCTCGTCGGGGATTATTTCCGCAGAGCGGAGGCGGTTAAAGGTTTGCCGGTCGATAAAAGCCGACGCCTTAACCGCCAAACCGGGGAAATCAGCCTCATTGACAGCGCTGCCGTGGAAGCTGTCCCGGTAATAAGCATAATCGACATACGCCGTCATAATAGCTGCCTCCTTTTATCCGTTGGTGATGATCTGCGCCATCGGGATTGCCTTGGGGTCAAACTTGATCGTCCAGTTTGCCGCGGCCGCAAGCTGAGCATCAGTGGGAGAACCGCTGAATCCGGAAGACGGCGGAGTAAAGCTGAATCCGTTCGGATGGAATGTCTTGCGGGTGCGGGTGTAAAGCGTGTCCTGACCGCCGTTGGTCTTGGGATCACGGAATACCTCAGAGGGAACGTCCACACGAGCAGGAGCCGTGCGGATCACGCCGCCGCCCAGCAGATAGGTAGTGTACTTGATAAGGTCCTTGTTGTCGCCGCTGCCGCCGACCGGGATCGCGGGTACACCATCGTCAACAATGACCGTGTAGCCATTCGCGGACGCGATCGCCAGCGGTCTCTGGATGCCGTTTGCGTCGGTCTGCTTCCAGAATTCCAACACCTGTAGGTTTTCCAGGGTCTTAGCAACGCTGGAGTGCATGATTGCAAGGCTGAACAGCGATTTGTTATCGCCCATAGCCTGCGTAGCCAGATCGTTGAGGTCGGTGATTCCGATTTTATACGGTGTAGCGGTAGTGGAGCCGAGATCCACAACGTGGTTATCGTGCCATTTCTTTGCGTTCCCGGATGTACCGGTTACGCTGAACACGCCGGCCAGAATCTGCAGCAGGCGGGTCTGATCCTGTTTCTGCCAATATCGAGCGATATTTCGGGTAATGTTGCCCATCGGGTCCGCACCGGTCAGCTCCGCAACAAAGTTACGGGCGGTAAATCCCTTCGCGCGGCCGAATACAACACCGGACTGCGAATCGCCGCCTGTTTCGGCAGTTTTGATATCCGTCTGGCCGTCGTAGTTGTCAGGGTCGCCGCTCAGCACGTTATAGAACGGGATCGTATAGAAATTACCGTCGTTCTGAATCATGGACGCAATTTGGGAGTCTTCCACCAGTGCGCCGCTGTTCAGCATAGCAGTTTTTACCGGGTCGGGAGCCTCGCCCCAAGTTTGATTGAAAAGTTCCTCGTCGAACGGGAATCCAAGAAAAGTACCAGGCATATGTTGTTACCTCCTATTTCTGTGTCAGCCCCTTATAGATTTCGGGCTGCTCTGTTTTGAGTTTCAGTTTTTCCATGTAGGACATTTTTGCAAAGGCTTCTTTCGTCACCTCCGGCAGAGGCGCGCCGGTGATCGGGTCCGTAAACTTCGGTGCGGGCTTATCACTGGCAAACGCACTGGGGTCGTCTGCTTTGGCCTGATTCAAGATTTCATCAAACCCGACCAGTTTGCCATTATCAAGCTTCAGCTGCTTTTCTTTCAGCGTAGCCAGAAAGGCTGATTTCGCGGCCTTGGAAGTGAATTTCACATCGGACAGGGCAGCGAGGGCGGCGTCGTTGTAGTCGCGCTCAGCAAGCTTTTTCTGATAATCAGCCTCGGCGGTTTCATACTTCTGTTTCCAGTCGTCTGCGGCCTGCTGAATTTGCTCAACATTTAGCCCCTTGAACTGCTCAATCTGCTGGTTGGCGGCTTCGAGCTGCGTTTTGTAGTTATCGCGATCGGTTTCGAGAGATTGAAACTTGTCTTTCCCTACATAAGCACCACCTGCCAAATTTCCCAGTTTGATTTCCGTATTGCCTTTCAGCTTTTCAGAAAGTTGCTCAAAAGTTAGCGCTTCATTTCCAAACACATCTTTTAAAAATTCCATTGTAATCCTTTCTTCGGCATAGATTTAATTTGTAAAGTCGCAGCTACTCTGCGTTGTGCCTATTCTGCATTTTAAGCCCAGCAGACAAGGGCAATTTGATATGAAAAAAACACCCTGCATTTCTGCGAGTGCTAGTCATTAAGGTTAAGCGGGAACATAATTGTCTGGGGCTCCAGCAGTCCATTTTTGAGCAGCATTGTCATATAAAATAAATAAATAACCATGTTGTGATGGAACTATTGCATATACATCAAAACAACAGTCTGTATTCTTCTGTCTAACCTTAAACAGCATCATTATTCACCCCTTTTAGTCGCCCACACCGCTTTCTGTGCCTGACTGCGCCCGAACCCAAGAACCTGCTCGCACTCATCCTGCCGGAGCATCCCGGTCTGGCCGAGAAAATCATCCAACTGCGATTTCTGGCGCTGCAGTTTTACCGCCGCGGCCTGAAATTGTTCATTCAGGGCGTTTCGGAGATGCTCACTGTCTGCGGCTTTGAATCCGGCATCGTACCCGGCCAGTTCCCGTTTTGTGGCCCTGATCTGGCGTTCTGCGGCCCGCTGCATCTGGGTGGCGTCGTAATATTTGATGGTTTCACCGTTGTACTGGACGGTTTGATTTTCGTATTCTTGAAGCTTTTCACGTGGATAAGCGGATGCGCTCAATCCCTCGAAAAAAGGGAAAAAGCTGTGTCTGCAGTTCCAGCCGCAGAGGCCCTCACCGGTCCCGTAATCGGTGGTTTCAATAAAGTCGGGATAATCCGGGTGCTTTCCGGACCGGCTAAATACCTGACCTTGCCACACCTGATGCTCTGGCCGTGCTCCCGGATGAGCTGTTGTCTCTACGAGATCGCAGCCCATATCATCGGCATAGCGTTCAGATATTTGCGCTGCTGTCTGGCTCACACCGGTCAGCGTTGCCCGCCGAATTGCCACGTCAAGCTTGTCACGATGACCGGTGGGATAAAGTACCTCGGCCCCCGATTCTGCCGCGGTGCGCACGGCGTTTCGGATAGCGGTCACATAATCAAAAGCGCCGCTTTCCACCTGCATTTCTGCAAGGGTAACGACGTTGATGTATGCCTGCTGCGTGGCTATGGCGGTAGTCATGGAGAGATTTCGCAGATGCCCGGCGGTTTTCTGCACACCTGCCTGCAAAATCTGCATAGCACCTAAGGACTGGCGCAGGGGCGGAGGAGAGAGGCCGGCCGCCTGATAAATACCCCGGTCAATTTCTACGGCCTGAACCCCAGCATCCTCAAACAGCGCCCGTACGTGTTGATCGCTGGCCTCGCTCAGCTGTGCCACTCGGCGGATAATATCATCGAGCAACACGCCGGATTCCTGCAGGCGCTGAATCTGCCAACCGGCGGTAGCAGAAACGCCGCCGGTCTTTACCAGGCGGCGCACAATATCGCGGGTGATGGTTTCATCCAGCTTGCTGTATAGCCCCAGCAGGTCATCAGCAGCGTGATCAAAGTAATCGGGTGGCAGCATCAGGCATCACGCTCCCGGAAATTAAATGGATTATCGAGGCTTGCGCTTTGCTGTGCCTCCGCAACGAGCGCCTTGGCTTCATCCTCGGTGTACCCCTCGTAATCAACGAGGTACTTCCACTTGGGGATTACGTTTGCAATCACCATCTGCCATGCCCTGGCGCGATCCTCTGTCACGTTGACAGACAGATCCCGCATGGAATAGTTTTCTTCATAGACTCCTGACGGAGCCAGGTTGTACAGTGTGGCATAAGCGTCCAGTGCATATGTGAGGCCGCTCAGCGCAGTTTTCAGCGCCTTCTGGATATCCGTCGCCGTGGAAACGGTGCGCTGCTGGTCAGCTTCCACCTGGGTGGCGGTCACCATGCCAGTCTTTTCATCGAACGAGAAATAGCCATTGCTGAACCCGCACTGATTACCGGCAATGTTGAGGAACGTCTGCATGCTCTGGCGATACTCCGCAATGCGGATAGACGGATTGAATTCGTGATAGGTATTTTTTTCGTCTACACCATATTCCAAGCCCTGAATCAGATCAGGAACAGGGTTGTTCGTCACATTGCCTTTATTGTCGCGCCTCAGAATCTTATCCGATACAAACACTTTACGGTCGGCCGTCTTTATTTCCTTGCGCAGGCCGCGGGCGGTAAAGTCGATGTCCTGAATCGTGTCGATCGCTTTTGCAAAGATAGAGCAGCCAAGAGGAGAAGAGCTGTCAACCTGATTTGCCCAGGGCATTTTCAGATAGCTGAATAATGATCGTTCCAGATTGTCGATACTCACTTCCGGCTGAATGTTTGCCCATTCCCGGACAGCGGCCAAAGACACCGGGCGGCCGATAGTGTTTGGACTGTCACTGACAAAAGCTTTGTTGCTGATCTTGTAAGTGTCACCCTCGAAGCGCTGGTACTCAAAACGGTTATAATACTGGTCGGCGATCTGTTTTGACGAAATGAAGATGGCACCGGTAATATCGCCGTTGCTGTCCAGATCAACCGGAATAAACTCGCCCTGTTTAATAAAATCCACACCAGCACCATTCGGCTTCAGCATCATGCCGCCCAGGGCGCAGGCGTATTCCAGCTGCGTGCGGATTTTGTCCTGCAGCTTGGACATGCGCTGCTGTAGGTAATCAGCCCGGGGGGAACCGGTAATCTCAAAGGAGAGTTCGATCGTAGCTAACCGGGCGGCTTCGCTGGATACAATGGCGGCAAACTGCGCGGATCGCATTTCCGGGTCATCAGTCAGCCAACAGGCGCGGCCTTCGTATATGTCTTTCCAGCTCTCTACGGCACCCATCATCACAGAAGAGGCGGCCGGCTGAACGCCAAATATTTCATATACTTCCAGTGGAGAAAACACGCTGCGAAACACCCCCTTAATCCAGTTTAAAAAGCCCACGGTATCACCGCCAATTCTCCCATCGTAATTCGTTCCTCAGAATCGTGCTGGTGAAGTACCGCACGTCATCCATAGCATGGTCAAACTCCTTGATCACAGTATCCTCCGGCTTATCCGGGTCCCAAGAGTACGCCTCGAACTCCCGGATACAATCCTCGCAGCACTCGCAAATCTGAATCTTGCCAGCCTGCAGCAGAGAGGACACAGCCGCAATGCCGGGAATCACATCGTTCTTCGCCTTGTCAACCGGAAACCGGCCGTGTCGGTATACTGTCTCGATGAAACTGCTGGCAGACGGGTCAACAACTACGCGCTCAATGTAGCGGTCACCGGCCAACTTCTCAACTTCTGCGTAGTGCTCCTCGTCGGTGCGCTGTTGCTTGGTCTTACGGCCATCATGGTAATACTCAGCTATGCGAGTTGCAACACCATCGCGCAGGCACCACAGGCCCGCCGAAAAAGGATTGAGAATACCGTAGTCGATACTGATCCAGTATCGGCCAGTGCCGCAGAATTCGGAAACGGTATTTTTGTTGCGGTCAAACATGGGGTAGACGAGGCCCTCAGCTTGTACCCACTCGCCCAAAACATAGCGGCGGTAAAATACACCGGTATACATGCTCTCATATCGAGCAAGAGTTTCCTTGCTGAGAGAGGGGTTATCCGACATGAGAAAATGTAGGTGCATTGCATCTTTGCTGTCCAGCTGTTTAATCCATTCCTCGTAGAACCAGTGTTGCGGGTTAGCTGGATTGCAGTTAAACCAGAACTTTGCACCCTCTACCGAACAACGGGCAAGAGCCTGTTCTACAAAGGAACGGGGCATCAGAGCAACTTCGTCCAGTAGAACGCCTGCCAGCGTTACACCTTGGATCAACTGATAGGAGCTTTCATCTTTGCCGCCAAATACATAGAAGGTGTTGGTTCTGCCTCCACGGCTTACGGTCAGAATGTGATTGGCGAAGCGAATGGTAAAATGATCTTTGAGGTATTTGATTGCAAGGAGCGGCTTTATTACATTTCGTTCCGCCGAAATGACGGTCTTGCCGCATATGCCGAAATTTTGACCACTGAAATTTGCCATTGCCCACAAAAGATAAGAGAGAGACATAACGGCGGTTTTGCCAGACCGGACAGCTCCGTCACATATCAAAGCAGTTTTTCCAGTGTAGGGAAAATTCAGTATTTGTCTTTGCTTCTCAGAAAATCCCATTACTTAAAATCCTCCTTGATTGCTGCTGTGATTGGATCGTCCTCCGTTTCCCCGGGATCAGGATTAGCCGCTGCCGCAATTTGCACGTCTTTCAAATCTTTCAGAGCTGCTGTAAGCTGTTTAAGCCCGGCCCGGTCGATATCGCCCACAATAAAAACCTTCTCTTCGTTTTCTTCTATGGTCTCCTTGGTGGGCTTTCCGGGGGCTGCTGGGTCCTTATACTCAATTACACGGGTTTTGGTCTTATTTGCTACCAGGTGATTATTAAGCTGTTCTGTCGCTTCTTCCAGTTTGGACAAAAGCGCGTCAGCTAGCGTGTTGATCTTTTTAATACGGTTAACTTCTTTGCGTACTACCACATCGGCTGCTTTTTGTGCTATCTTTGCGCTAACCTTGTGCTGTTGTGATTCTTTTTGTGCTATCCAATCTTCCCGTTTAGCCCTTGCCCTCAAAGTTGCAAAAGAGACGTTGTGTTTTTCAGCCAGCTTTCGGTAACTGATATTGGTATTGATATACTCGTTTTTTATCGTCAGCCAATCAGCCACCGACACCACCTCTCTCACTTTACTCATTTGGCGGCCGTCAGCGCTTTCTCGCTTCTCTCGCCGCCCCTGGGTCACTTCCTCGTAATTGCTGTGCATAAGAGCGAGCCAGCGCCCCCATCGCACTTTCACCCAACTTCCCGCTCTTCGATACAACATAAGACGCATCAGAGAGTTTTCCGGATTTAAGCAGCTTTGAGTAAGTATTTGCAACAAGTTTCCAAGCTTCTTTTTCTTTACCGTCGGGGTCCGCGGCTCTCCCATGTTTCACCACATTGCCATAGCTAGTATTTATTCGATTTATCGCGCCGTTAATAATTGATTCTGCGTATTTCTTTTCTTCGCTAGATCCGCTCGAAAAGACAGGAGCACGCATTTTGGGAATCCCTCCAGCGCCTCCGCCAGAAGCTCCGCGCCCGCCAAAACGCTGAATATCTATGTTTAACATTTTGCCTTCCTCCTCTCTTCAATTTTTTTTGTAATACGGCGATATGCGAATTGCATTCCAATCACATTCTTCCGGCACGGGTCCATAAAAAACAACCTGCGACGGATTTAACCTGCGTAGCATTTCGTAATACCCTTTCAAAAACAAGTCTTTTTCAGTTTTGCTTTTTTGTGTCCCCACGCTCGATATGGCAACAACGCTGTTTGTAGGTTCCCCGTCGAAGCACCAGTCAAACGAATTTTGATCGCTCCAGGTAATAGTTGGAATCACTTTAATTCCTGCAAGTTGCCAATATGCTCCCAGCCAGTGCTTTCGATAGTGATTATAAATTTGCATAACAACTGGCATATCGGTATATGTTGAAAAATCAGGAGAGCATACACAACAAAACTTTTTAAGTAAAGAAACGTAATTCTCAGGGCGGTTCCACAGCCGAACAAATTGATAGTCGTCAACAAAAAAGTGTATCCCCTTCGCCTCCGGGAACTTCTCAGTTTTGGAAAAATTGAAAGGAATAAACTCACAATGCCGAAAATCGGTTTTCTGAATTTCAGGTATGCTATATTTTCCAACTCCCAAAAATTGAAACTTGTCTAAGTTTTCAAAGTTCAGCACCGTTCCGCCTCCTGATCTCCTGCACAATCATCCTCCACTCTGCGCCCCTATCGTTTGTACCCGAAAGCTCCCGCAGCCGTGCAAGCAGCACAGGCGTATCCTTTTGGCAGTGCGGCATACAGCACGATGGCACACCCGTCTTTATGTGATTGCTATTAACGCATCGGTCACACAGCATGATGCTACCTCACTACGCAAACGGCGCACAGCACTACAAACAGGATAACCGCCCATGCGGCAAAGCGCGCTCGCTTGTGCCAACTGTGCCGATGCTCGTTTTGTATCCGTCTTGCTCGCGTCTGCTTGTTTGCCATGTTGTCAACTCCTTTTATGTACAAGAAAAGCGCCCACCCTAAGGTAAGCGCTTGAATTTGTTTGCCCCGGCGTGGTCCGCATCATTGAGAGGCGTGCCGGAGACTGTTTTGTACCAACCTCGGCTCATGCGCCGTTGCAAACTCTCTTGAGGATGCGGCTGGTATGTGTGCCGGTCTTTCCCGGCTGCCAGTAATTCCACGCAAGTGATTTGCGTTGTGGTGCGATAATCAGGTAGTGAGCCTAATTCACTCTGCGCTGTTTCACTAGTACCAACGCTTCATTTCGCCATCGTGGCTATCGCATATGTGACGGCGGCCA
>OAUF01000974.1_pt1 | contig 13080 bp, 12 predicted proteins | sample 1495111 | NCBI WGS metagenome assembly OAUF01 (sample SAMEA2580002, study PRJEB22360) | human gut metagenome | reverse complement strand
AATCAGCCAGCCGGCTTCCCGGCGCATCAGCACGGCGTGGTCGCGGCTGGCGGTATTGTCCGGCAGAACAATGTCGCAGCTGCGGCTGCGGCCCATCGAATTTTCCCAATACAGCACCGGAATTTTGACATGCGTCGTCATTTCTTCAAGCAGAATGACCGGATCCTCGCGCCGGCGGCCGCGGCGGAGCGACACAAAGCAGCGCCACAGCACCACCAGAGACAGCAGCGGTATCATCACCCGCAGCGCAAACAGGATGACGGTCAGCGCGGTCCCCAAAAACTCCATGATCTGAGCCAGCAAGCGAATCCCCCTTTCTTTTTTCCAATATGCCCGTCCCCCTTTTGCCGAATGGCCGGAAAGCGGAGGAAAGGCGCTCTGCCGCCTAAAAAGGCAGCGGATAAAGGCGGCGTAAGGTTATTATGCCACGGGCCTGCCCGATTTCAGTCCGTTGAGAAAAAACGGAACAGAAAGCCCAACGGCAGAAAAATCTTCCGGTGGGTTCCTGCCGGAAGATTCCGCATGAATTGCCCAAATGTCAGCCGTGAAAATCAAACAGATTCAGCCCTACTTTTTCGCTGAAGCTTCTGTCCACCCTGCCGTCGATTACGCGGATGACCAGTTCGCAGGTGGCGCTGACAACCGCCCGGTTCAGATGACCGCCCACCACGCTGCCGTCTTCTCCCCCGGCGCTCATGTGCAGGTGGCAGTAAAATTCGTCCTTCATGGTATTGATCGTGCCCGTGAGCGACACAATCTCATAACAGCCGTTAAAATGGTTCGCTTTGTATTCCTTTTCGGCTGTTTTGAAAACGCCCACCGTAAAGCTGTTCACGGCGCCCAAACCGCTGACAGACGCCAGCTTGATTTCTTCTTTCAAAGCGATTTCGCGAACGGACGCCAGAATCTCCTCGCCGGGATCGAGTCTGGCTAGGATCGAATCGTTGAATCTTTTATATTCCATATATGCTTTGTCCTTTCACAATGCTGGTCTGCGGATGCGGCGCAGGTAGCACCCCGCTTTCCGCCGTGCCGCCGGATTGCAGGCCGGCAGTACATTGATCCTTATTATACTGCGAAAGCAGGGGAAAGTAAATGAACAAAGCTTTTACAAAAGTTAACGGTTTTGAAAGAAATGGAGGCAAAAACAGGAGCCGAACCAAGCCCGAGCACAATGATAGAAATTGCTCTCGACGTCCTCCTCAGCGCATACATGCTAAATATGGATTTGATTTTACAGAATTTTTTGTTATAATGGCCACAGAGATTTTCGTTTTCATCACAGCGTATTGTTTAGAAAAGCCGCCGATGAAAGGCCGGCGAATCACACCGCGGGAAAATCCGGCCCGATCAGCCGCGCCGGAGCAACATCCCGTCTGTCTGACAAAGGAGGACGTATGCAGCGAAATCCTGTGCATGTGCACAAAACGACAAACTTCCCGGATGCCATGAACACGACCGATGCCTTGATCGCCATTCTGGAAAGCTCCTTTGACGGGATTTACATCACCGACGGACAGGCCAATACCATCTGGATCAACCATTCTTACCAAGTGATTTCGGGTCTGAACGAAAAGGATGTAATCGGTAAAAACATGACCGAGCTGGAGAAATACGGGATTATCTCGCGCTCCGCTTCCGTGATGGCCCTCAAGAGCAGAAACACCATCACCATCGATCAGACCTTCCGTACCGGAAAACGCGCCATCGTCACCAGCACTCCCGTTTTCGACGAGCAAAACGAGATCATCATGGTGGTTACCAACGTGCGCGATATTTCGGAGCTGTACAATTTGAAAGAACAGCTGGCGCAAAAGCAGGAGCAGGCCCAGCGCTACGAAGGCGAAATCGAGGTCATCCGCAAGCAGCTGATGCAGACCAGCGACATGGTGGTGGCCGACGCAAAAATGCTGAACCTGCTGCGCATGGTAGGGCGGGCTGCCCTGCTGGACACGCCGGTTCTGCTGCTTGGGGAAACCGGCGTCGGCAAAGAGATGGTCGCCTCTTACCTACATAAGAAAAGCCCCCGAAGAGACGGGCCGTTCATCAAGGTGAACTGCGGCGCCATACCGGAGGCTCTGGCCGAAAGCGAGCTGTTCGGCTACGAGCGCGGCGCTTTCACCGGCGCCAACAGAGAAGGAAAAGCCGGCCTGTTTGAGATTGCCGACAAGGGCACCATTTTCCTCGACGAGGTGGGCGAGCTGCCGGCCAGCCTGCAGGTAAAGCTGCTGCGCGTTCTGCAGGAGCAGGAGATCGTACGCGTGGGCACCGGCAAGCCGATCAAGGTGGATGTGCGAGTCGTGGCCGCCACCAACCGCGACATGGAAAGCATGGTCAAAAGCGGCAGACTGCGGGAGGACCTGTACTACCGGCTGAATGTGTTCCCGGTCCATATTCCCCCGCTGCGCGAGCGGCAGGATGATATCCCCAAGCTGGCACAAAATATGTTGGAAACCCTGAATAAAAAATATAACCAGAATAAATCTCTTACGCAAAGCGCCTTTATCAGCCTTTTGGAATACAACTGGCCCGGCAATGTACGCGAGCTGAAAAACGTCATGGAGCGTTCCTTCATCATCAGCGACGCGGACGAAATCGATAGCGCGCACCTGATGCTGCAAAACGCGCGGCTCTGTCCAGACCCCGGCGACAGCAGCGAGGACTTCGATTTGAAGGCGTATCTTGAAAAAATCGAAAAAGAGTACATTGACAAGGCTTACGAAAGCAAAAGAAATGTTCGTGCGGCTGCGCAAAGCCTTCGCATGGACCCAGCCACCTATGTGCGCAAGCGCAAGAAATACCGGCAGGAAGATTAACAGTAAATATAAAAGTGGTACAAAGCCTTTCTTTCATTAAACACAAAATGCTGCCAAATGGCTGGCGTTTTGTGTTTTTTATTTTGATGTTGTTTCAAATTTGAAACAAGAAAATCGATTTTGCATCACACAATTTGCAATTTTTCGCTAACGATTCACATTTTATTATGTGTTTTATCATAAATAAGCAACGTAATTTATTTACTTCACTCAATATTCTATTTTTTCTGCCTGCTTTTCCACTTGGCACGCTTATTGCTTTAGTAATCTACCAGAGAGCTCTCACATTTGAAACGATTCCAAAAGGAGGGTAAAACGCAATATGAAAAAGGAAGTCCGCCCCGTTGCCGCTTTCATAGGAGTTCTTGCTTTCGGCTTTCTTCTGTACTTCCTTATGATGTCTGTGCAAGACAAACTCGTCGCCGCTATTTTCGACTACAATTACTGGTTTGAACAGGCGGAAAACAACCCGCTGTACCGGTTTTTCTGGATGATCGGTGACGCGACAGAGCCTCATTTCCACAAAACTCTTTTGGGTGGACTTGGTGTTTTTATTGGTTCCGTGATCGCCTACATATTGGATAAAAAGCATTCCAAGTTCGCCGGAATCTGCATCTGCTATGGCACAGGAAAATGGCCTTGGGTATTTGCCTCTTCCGTCGTCAGTCTCGGGATTTCCGTGATTTTATTTGGCGGAATCCGTATAGAGGGCGACGCCTGGATTCCAACCTTTGTGCCTTACGTCTGCGTGGCGGGCGCAGTCATTCTGCTCTATGGCGGCAGCCTGACCAATCTGCTGACCGGCTCTGTGGCAGGCGCTCTTCTCACCACTCCCATCACGATGTTTCTGCGCGAATACGTTTGTCTGCCCGCAGGGTTGCCGGGAGTAATCGCCAGCGTAAGCGGAATGTGGATCGGCGGAATTCTGGTCTTTGAGCTATGCCACATCCTTCCCTGGATGAAGCTCCCGCCGACCGCTGTGCAGGAGCCTGAGTCAAAAGAGTTCCCTTACCCCAATGAAAAGGCGGAAAAACCAAACACTTTCTTCCTTAGAAGAATGCTGGCAGATTACTCTGAGCCCATGTTTGTCGGCAACGAAATTGCCGGTGCAGGCTTGCTGCTCGGCAGTATTCTCACCTGGCTGCTAAACCCCATGCAGCCGTATTACGGCACCGGCTGGTTCCCCGCGCTTCTGCTGTGCCAGATCATCACCGGAGCTGTCGCGATCTTTGTTTACTGGCCCCACTGGCGCGATGAAGATTTTTTCCCGTCCTTTGTTCCGGTGGTATCCGTAGCCCCCGCCATGGTGCTGTCCTACGGGCCATCTCTGTTTGTAATTATTGTTTCCGCTATTTTGGGCGCCCTTCTGTGTCCGCCCATAGCGAACATGGTCAACCGCAAAATTCCGGCATACTGGCATGGTATGGTCGGCTTTACCTTCTCCATGGCTTTCTGTTCATTCGGAGTCGGTGTACTCTTCAAATACGTACTGATGGCGTTCCCGTCATTAGGCTAAAACTATTTTAAGGAGGATAATAACAATGGTAGAAATGAACAAAATCGACGATCGTGAGAGCATGGTAACATTATGCGCCATACAGATGGAGCCCCGCATCGGACATAAGGAAGAAAATGTTCGCCGTTCCGTCGAGATGATTCACCAGGCTGCCGATCAGGGCGCTAATCTGATGGTCCTGCCGGAGTTGTGCAATACCGGGTATATGTTTAACAGCCGGAAGGAAGTTTACGAGGTGGCGGAAAAAATCCCCGAGGGAGAAACCACCCAGGCATGGATTCAGGCCGCCAAAGAACGCAACGTTTATATTGTTGCCGGAATTACCGAATTGGATGATGATGGCATACGTTGCTACAATTCGGCCGTGCTGGTCGGGCCAGACGGTTATATCGGAAAGCACCGCAAGCTCCACTTGTGGTGTGACGACAAGATCTTTTTTGAGCCGGGCGATCTGGGCTACCAGGTCTTTGAAACCCCCATCGGACGCATCGGCATGCTCATCTGCTTTGATATGTGGTACTTCGAAAACTTCCGCATTCTGGCGCTCAAGGGTGCCGACGTAGTCTGCTGCCCGACCAACTGGGTAGATATTCCCCCCGCAGAGCTTCGTACAATGGGCACACACCTTGCAATGGTAAACGCCAACTGCAACAATATTTTCGTTGTAGCCGCCGACCGCATCGGTACCGAGCGCGGCTGCAAGTTCCCCGGACGAAGCCTGATCGTTGGCCCGGACGGCTGGTTCCGGGCTGGTTTGGCCAGTGACAATCAGGAAGAAATTTTAACCGCCGAAGTAAACCTCATGCAGGCGCGTCGCCTGAACTGGAATGCCATGAACGTCGTACTGCGCGACCGCAGAACAGACTTGTACGACGAAGCATTGGGCAGCGGCGAAAAAGTACTGCCCAGATAACTCAAATCCGGGTGGACGGACTGGCTTTGAAGAAAAGCGAGTTCGTCCATTCTTCCATCAATCAATGCATTCAAAATCTGGAGGATATTAATTATGGCACTTATGACCGGAGAACAATACATCGAAAGCATCCGCAGGCTGAACCTGCAGATTTACATGTTCGGCGAGAAAATTGAGAGCCCGGTAGATCACCCGATTCTGCGCCCGTCGCTGAATTCGGTGCGCATGACCTATGACCTGGCGCAGGACCCGCAGTACGAGGATTTGATGACCGCCACCTCTGCGATCACCGGGAACAAAATCAACCGCTTCTGTCATATCCACCACAGCACGCAGGATCTGGTAAACAAGGTGAAAATGCAGCGTCTGCTCGGCCAGAAAACCGCTTCCTGTTTTCAGCGCTGCGTAGGCCTGGACGCGTTCAACGCGCTCTATTCCACCACCTTCGAGACCGACCGGCAGTACAAAACCAATTATTTTGAGAACTTCAAAAAATTTGCGATCGCCACCGAAGAAAATGACTGGACGGTGGACGGCGCGATGACCGACCCCAAGGGCGACCGTTCGCTGGCCCCCCACGCACAGCCTGACGCCGACATGTACCTGCATGTGGTGGAGCGCCGCCCCGACGGCATTGTGGTGCGCGGCGCAAAGGCGCACCAGACCGGCATCATCAACTCCCACGAGGTGATCGTCATGCCCACCATCGCCATGGGCCCGGACGACAAGGATTATGCCGTTTCGTTTGCCGTACCGACCGACGCCGAGGGCATTTTCATGATCATCGGCCGCCAGAGCTGCGACACCCGCAAACTGGAAGGCAGCGAGATGGACGTGGGCAACAGTGAGTTTGGCGGCGTAGAGGCCCTGGTGGTGTTCGACAACGTGTTTGTTCCGAACGACCGCATCTTCCTCAACGGCGAGGTCGAGTTTGCCGGAATGCTGGTCGAGCGCTTTGCCGGTTACCACAGACAGAGCTACGGCGGCTGTAAGGTGGGCGTGGGCGACGTTCTGATCGGTGCGGCGGCGCTGGCCGCCGAGTACAACGGCGTGGAGCGCGCTTCCGCCGTGAAGGATAAGCTGATTGAGATGGTGCACCTGAACGAAACCCTGTTTGCCTGCGGCATCGCGTGCTCCGCAGAGGGCAAGCCCACCCCGTCCGGCAACTACCTGATCGATCTGCTGCTCGCCAACGTATGCAAGCAGAACGTGACCCGCTTCCCCTATGAAATCGTGCGGCTGGCCGAGGATATCGCCGGCGGCCTGATGGTGACCGCTCCGTCTGAAAAAGACCTGCGCGACCCGGTGGTAGGCCCCTATGTGGACAAATACCTGCGCGGCGTCAATGCCGTTTCCACCGAGAACCGTCTGCGCGTCCTGCGCCTGATCGAAAACATGTCTCTCGGCACGGCGGCCGTCGGCTACCGCACCGAATCCATGCACGGCGCAGGTTCCCCGCAGGCGCAGCGCATCATGATCGCCCGCCAGGGCAATATCGGCGCGAAAAAGAAGCTGGCCAAGGCCATCGCCCATATCGACTAATTCGCCCGTGCTTTCCGGTTTCGTACCCGCCGCCTGTGCTACTCCCGGGCGGCGGGGAATCGGAATTAACCAACCGAGGTGTTTTTTATGACTCAACTGACTGAAATCGAACGCCTGCTGGAAGAACAGGTTCGTCCGCAGCTTGCCCTGCACCAGGGGAACCTCAGCATCGTCGGCCTGACCGACGACGTGCTGACCGTCCGCCTGCTGGGCGCCTGCGCCAACTGCCCGTCCGCTTCCCTGACCACCGAGGAGCTGATCGCCTCCGCCGTGCAAAGCCGTTTCCCGCAGATCCGGCGCGTCGTGCTCGATACCGGCGTCAGCGATTCCCTTTTACGGCAGGCGCGGGAGTTTCTGACCAGCCGGCATACCGGCACAAAAAAACAACAAGGAGTGACGTAACATGTCCTGGCAGGAACTGTATCAGCAAAAGCGGATGACGGCGGAGCAGGCCGCTTCTCATATCAAATCCGGCGACCGCGTGGTTGTGGCGCACGCCACCGGTGAACCCGGCGCACTGATCGACGCGATGGTAAAAAACGCCAAAGCGTACCGCAATGTGGAGATTGTTCACATGGTGGCGATGGGCAAAGGCGAATACTGCCTGCCCGAATACGCGGAGAACTTCCGCCACAACAGTTTGTTTTTAGGGGCGTCTACCAGAGACGCCATTGCGAAAGGGCGCGGGGATTTCACCCCGGTATATTTCTCGCAGATTCCCGACCTTCTGCGCGAAGAGCTGCATCCCAACGTGGCGCTGCTTCACCTTTCCCCGCCGGATGAGCATGGCTACTGCAGCTACGGCGTTTCGGTAGACTACACCAAGCCCGCGGCGGAAATCGCGGATCTGCGCATAGCCCAGATCAACCCCAATATGCCCCGCACCCTCGGCGACAGCTTCATCCACGTGAGCGAGCTGGACTGCATTGTAGAGGCGAATGAGCCCATCATCGAGCTGGGGCAGGCAAAAATCGGCGAAACCGAGCGCGCCATCGGGGAGCACTGCGCCTCGCTCATTCAAGACGGAGACTGTTTGCAGCTCGGCATCGGCGCGATTCCGGACGCGGTTTTGCTGTTCCTCAAGGAAAAGAAAGACTTGGGCATTCATTCCGAAATGTTTTCGGACGGCGTAGTCGAGCTGGTGGAAGCCGGCGTGATTACCAACCGCCGCAAGACCCTGCACAAGGGTCAGTGCGTCGTCACCTTCCTGATGGGAAGCCGCCGCCTGTACGATTATGTCAACAACAATCCATCCGTCGCGATGTATCCGGTGGATTATGTCAACAACCCAGCGGTCATCGCGAAGAACGACAATCTGGTTTCCATCAATTCCTGCATTCAGGTTGACCTGATGGGCCAGGTCGTTTCCGACAGCATCGGCCCGCGGCAGTTTTCCGGCGTGGGCGGCCAGGTCGATTTCGTGCGCGGTGCAAACCTGAGCCGCGGCGGCAAGAGCATTATGGCCATGCCGTCATCCTTAGTGAAAAAGGACGGCACGCGCGTTTCCAAAATTGCGGTGCAAATCGACGCGGGCGCGGCGGTGACTACCTCCCGCTACGACGTGAACTATATCGTAACGGAATTCGGCGTAGCCAAGCTGAAGGGCAAAACCCTGCGCGACCGCGCGAAAGCCCTCATCGAAATCGCTCACCCGGATTTCCGGGAGGAGCTGATGGAAGAATTCCATCGCCGTTTCGGAGGATAACCTCTTTCAACAATACACTCTCCCACACCAAAGGCACCGGAGAGGCTCCGGCCTCTCCGGTGCGCTTTCTACCAATACGCAGGCCGCCGAAGCAGGCGGCAGGCGCCACTGCCACTCTCTGGAGGAAATTGACACCATGACTCATTTGGAACAATACAATCAGGTATTTATGAAGCTGTTCGGCGTTGCGGAGGAAGACCTCCCCGCACTGATTTATCTGCGCGGCAACTGGGATTCCCTGCAGCATATCGAGATGATCACCATGATGGAGGACACCTTTAATATTTCCATCAACTCCACCGACGTCATCCTGTTTAACAGCTATGAAAAAGGAAAAGAGATTTTGAGGAAATACGGCGTGGAGGTCTGACCATGTTTTTTTCATTGGAACAGCATCCGCCGGAGCATCCCGCGCTGGTGGAACCGAACGGAGCCGCGCTGACCTATTCTCAGCTCGCAGCCGCCGTAAACCGTGTGGCGCAGTGGCCGGTGCGGCGCACTTTGATCTTCTGCCTGACCAGCAGTACCATCGGCTTTACCGCAGGATATGTGGGCTTTTTGTCCACGCAGGCGGTGCCCCTGCTGCTGGACAGCGAGCTGACCCCGGAGCTTCTAAGCCGCCTGATTACACTGTACCGCCCCAGCTTTTTGTGGGTTCCGCAGAAAAAATCCGGCGCGTTTTCCCAATACACGCCAGTACAGACACTGTATGATTACACCCTGCTGCAAACGGACTGTACCGACTGCCCGCAGCTGCACCCTGAGCTCTCGCTGCTGCTGACCACCTCCGGCTCAACGGGCAGCCCCAAGCTGGTGCGCCAGAGCGCGCGCAATCTTCTATCCAACGCCGAGGCAATCGCGCAGTATCTGGAGCTCAACTCCACCTCTGAGCGCCCGATCCTGACCTTGCCGCTGCATTACACCTTTGGCCTTTCAATTCTGCACAGCCACCTGCTGACAGGCGGGACCGTGCTGCTGAGCGAGTACAGTGTGATCCAGCAGGAGTTTTGGGATTATTTTGAGCGCGAAAAAGCCACCAGCATCAGTGGGGTACCCATGACCTACACCCTGCTGGAGCGCGCCGGATTCTTTGAGCGTGAGCTGCCGAGTCTGCGGTATTTCACTCAGGCCGGGGGCAAGCTGCCGCACCGGATGCACCGGCGCTGTGCCGAATTCGCCCGGGAACGCGGGCTGCGTTTTTACGCGATGTACGGCCAAACGGAGGCCACCGCCCGCATGAGCTACCTTCCTTACCAAATGGCGGAGGAAAAATGCGGTTCCATCGGAATCCCCATACCCGGCGGGGCCTTTCGCCTGGTCGGCGAAAGCGGAGAAACAATCGCGGAGCCGTACCGGGAGGGCGAGCTGGTGTACGAGGGGCCGAACGTGGCCCTCGGCTATGCGCAGGGCCCGCTCGATCTGGCGCGGGGCGATGATTTTGACGGCATGCTGTTTACCGGGGATCTCGCCATGCGGGATACGGACGGTTGCTATACCGTTACCGGGCGCAAAAAGCGGATGGTAAAGCTGTTCGGCAGCCGCGTGAGTCTGGACGAATGCGAGCGCCTGCTGCGCGAGCGGTTCGGCGGCGCGGATTTCGCGTGCCTGGGGCGCGACGATCATATCGATCTGTTCGTCGCAGAGTCCCCGCACTGCACCGCGCAGGACGCGCTTTCTGATCTGGCCGGAACGCTTCGTTTCCCCGCGTGGGCCTTTGCCGCACATCCCGTCGCGGAAATCCCCAGAAACGAGGCCGGGAAAATCCAATACCCACGCCTGGAGGAGCTGCTATGACAAAGGATGTTGCGCAGCTGCTGGAAATACCGCCGTTTTCTCTGCCGCAGGCGGCAAAGGAGGCCCTGTTCTTCCCCGCAGCACTGGAGCTGACCCGTTACCACAGCGTCCACTGCGAGCCGTATGCCAATATTCTGCGCGCGCTGGAATTTGACCCCGAAGCTGCCCACAGAACGCGGGAGCTGCCCTTTCTCCCCAGCGGCCTGTTCAAAGCCATGCGGCTGAGCAGTGTTCCCTCCGAGCAGGAATACGCCCGCTCCCTTACCTCCTCCGGTACCACAGGAAGCCAGACCGTTCATGTGGAGCTGGACCGGGAGACCGCCGCCGACCAGCAGCGCGCGCTGGCGCACATTGCCGCGGATTTCATTGGCGCAGCGCGCCTGCCGATGCTGATTCTGGATCAGCCGTCCATCCTCGCGCACGGCAGCGGGCTTTCCGCGCGGGCCGCCGGAATCCTGGGCTTTTCTCTTTTTGCGCGGCGGCGCGTATTTGCCCTGCGGGAGGATTTCACGCTCGATCTGCCGGCCATCCGCATGTTTCTGGAGCAGGCAAACGGCGGGCCGTTTCTTCTGTTCGGCTTCACCTTTATGGTGTGGAAATACTTTTGTCAGGCGCTGCGCAAATCCCCGGAACATCTGGATTTCTCTGGCGGAATTCTCATTCACGGGGGCGGCTGGAAGAAGCTGCTCGATCAGGCAGTGCCGCCGGAGGAATTCCGGCGCGCCCTGAACGAATGCTGCGGTCTGCACCGCATTTACAATTACTACGGCATGGCAGAGCAGGCCGGCTCCGTCTTTTTTCAGTGCGGGGCCGGGCGGTTTCACGCCAGCGAGCTTTCCGAGGTATTCGTGCGCAGGGCGGAGGATTTCTCCCTGTGCGAGCCGGGAGAACCGGGCATTCTGCAGGTGCTTTCCCTGCTGCCGCGCTCTTACCCCGGCCACAGCATCTTAACGGAGGACGAGGGCGTTTTTCTGGGGGCGGACGACTGCCCCTGCGGCAGGCTGGGGAAAAGCTTTTGGGTCACCGGCCGTCTGCGGCAGGCGCAGCCAAGGGGGTGCAGCGATGTTTACGCAGGATGAGAAGCTGATGCCGCTCACGGGGGAGCTGTCTTCTCTGGAGCAGGCTATGCCGCCTTTCTCCATTTTTGAGGAACCGGTGCTTCGGTTCCTGAACGCATTGAGCATTCGGCTGCGCCAGAACCCCGAGGCACACTCCTTTCCCGATCTTTCCGCCTTCGCGTTTTGGTGCCGGAGCAATCATCTTCGGCGGCTCGCGAAGGACTGGGATACGGAAAGCCTCCGTTTTGGCCGCGGGCTGGCGTTTCATGTGTGCCCCGGCAACGTTCCGCTGAACTTTGCGTACTCGCTGGCGGCGGGCCTGCTGGCGGGGTGCGCCTGCGCGGTGCGCCTTTCCTCGCAGGATTTTCCGCAGGCAAAACTGCTGTGCCGCGAAATGGACGCGCTGCTGCACTCGGAATTTCGGGAGCTTCTGCCCTACATCACTTGTTTTCAGTGCGAGCACGATCACCCGGTTCTGGCGTGGCTGTCGGAACGCTGCGGCGTGCGCGTTCTGTGGGGCGGCGACGAGGCGATCCGGCAAATCCGGCGGCTGCCGCTTTCTCCGCGCGCGGTGGAGCTTTCCTTTGCCAGCCGCTATTCCGTGTGCGTCATCGACGCAGGGGCATTCCTGAGCGCCCCCGACCCGGAGCAGCTTTCGGAACGCTTTTATGCGGACGCCTACTTTGCCGGGCAATGGGCCTGCACCTCTCCCTGCGCTCTGCTCTGGCTGGGGGAATACACACGGGTCGAAGCAGCCCAGCGCCTTTTGTGGCAAGAGGTGGAACGCCTGTGCCAAAGCCGGGCAGATTTTCTGCCGGTTCACGCGGTCAAAAAACGGGAGCGTTTCTGCCTTATGGCGGCCCAAAACCCGCAAATCCGCCTGTGCGCACAAAGCAACCACGCTGTGCGGGTGCTGACACCTCACCTGACGCCGGAGCTGCTGGAGCTTTGGACCGGCGACGGCTTGTTTCTGGAAACCCATGCGCAGACACTCGACGCGCTGCTTCCTATCTTAGGGGAGCGCTGCCAAACGCTTTGTTATTACGGAATTCAAACGGCAGAGCTGCGGGAATTTCTGCGCCGCGCCCGTCCCGCGGGAATTGACCGTGTGGTACCGCTCGGCGGCAGCACGCAGTTTTCTCTGGTATGGGACGGAATCGATTTGATCCGCGCCATGAGCCGCGCCATCCATTTTTCATAGGATTTACGAACGGAACACCTCCTTCTCTCAAGGGGAGGGTTCTCCCCTCTTTGGCGGAGGAAAATCGGCCGCTTTCAGAAAGCAGCGTTCCTATAGGCATTAACCGGAAAGGAAGCAAGACGATGACATCTTTATCCGTTGGAGATTGTGCAGAGCGCACCAGAAGCTTTTCGCCGCGGGATCTGGAGGACTACATGCGGCTGACGGGCGATCAGAATCCCCTGCACACCCTGGAATCGGGAGAAAGCCGTTTCGGCGCGCCCATTGTTCACGGCATGCTGCTGGCCGGGATGGTCTCCGCATTGATCGGCACACAGCTCCCCGGGCCAGGCTCCGTTTACGTCAGTCAGGAGCTGCGTTTTGTGCGCCCGGTGTTTTGCGGTGACACCATCACCGCCTCCTGCCGGGTGGTTCAGATTTACCCGGAAAACGGGCAGGTACGCCTGCGGGTACAGATTCGCAGCCAAAAGCAGGAGCTGGTGCTTTCCGGATACGCGGTGGTGCTGCCGCCCTGAACACATGAAAATGGAGGAAA
>OAUF01000971.1_pt1 | contig 13174 bp, 12 predicted proteins | sample 1495111 | NCBI WGS metagenome assembly OAUF01 (sample SAMEA2580002, study PRJEB22360) | human gut metagenome | reverse complement strand
CGCCAGCCGAAATGATTCGGCTCGACTTCATGAAAATAACAACCTAACTTTTTGGAGGTAATAAGTATGGCAAAAACAATTGGTATCGACTTGGGAACAACCAACTCCTGTGTAGCTGTCATTGAAGGCGGCGAGCCTGTCGTTATTCCAAACGCGGAAGGCGCGCGCACCACTCCGTCTGTTGTGGCGTTTTCCAAAACCGGCGAGCGCATGGTGGGCCAGGTGGCAAAGCGCCAGGCCATCACCAACCCCGAGCGCACCATTTCTTCCATTAAAAGAGAAATGGGCTCCTCTTACAAGGTGAATATCGATGGCAAGAGCTACACCCCGCAGGAAATCTCCGCGATGATCCTGCAAAAGCTGAAGGCGGACGCAGAAGCGTACCTGGGCGAATCGGTTACCTCCGCGGTCATCACTGTTCCCGCTTACTTTACCGACGCACAGCGTCAGGCGACAAAGGATGCCGGTAAGATTGCCGGTCTGGATGTCAAGAGAATCATCAACGAACCGACGGCCGCGGCTCTTTCCTACGGAATCGATAAGGGCAACGATCAGAAGGTGATGGTGTACGATCTGGGCGGCGGCACGTTCGACGTGTCCATCATCGAGATGGGCGACGGCGTGCAGGAGGTTCTCGCCACCGCCGGCAACAACCGTTTGGGCGGCGACGACTTCGACAAGCGCGTGATGGACTGGATGATCGACAGCTTCAAAAAGGAAAGCGGCATTGATCTGAGCGGTGACAAAATGGCGATGCAGCGCCTCAAGGAAGCCGCCGAAAAGGCAAAGATCGAGCTTTCCGGCATGACCTCCGCCTCCATTAACCTGCCGTTCATCACGGCGGACGCCACCGGCCCGAAGCATTTGGATCTCACCCTTTCCCGTGCAAAGTTCAACGAGCTGACCGCCGATCTGGTGGAAAAGACCATGGGCCCGGTGCGTCAGGCACTGCAGGACTCCGGCCTCCAGATTTCCGATATCAGCAAGGTGCTGATGGTCGGCGGTTCCTCCAGAATCCCCGCGGTACAGGATGCGGTGAAGAACCTGACCGGCAAAGACCCGTTCAAGGGCATCAACCCCGATGAGTGCGTCGCAATCGGCGCTGCGCTGCAGGCCGGCGTTCTGGGCGGCGAGGTTCAGGGCCTGCTGCTGCTGGATGTTACTCCTCTTTCTTTGGGCGTTGAGACCATGGGCGGCATCATGACCAAGATCATTGAGCGCAACACCACCATCCCGACCAAGAAGAGTCAGGTGTTCTCCACTGCCGCAGACGGCCAGACCCAGGTAGAGGTTAACGTGCTGCAGGGCGAGCGTGAATTTGCCCGCGACAACAAGCAGCTGGGTCTGTTCAAGCTCGACGGCATCGCTCCCGCACCCCGTGGAATCCCCCAGATCGAGGTTACCTTCGACATCGATGCCAACGGCATCGTAAACGTATCCGCAAAGGATCTCGGCACCGGCAAAGAACAGCACATCACGATTACCTCCAGCACCAACATGAGCAAGGACGACATCGACAAGGCCGTGAAGGAAGCGGAGCAGTTTGCCGCCGAGGACAAGAAGCGCCGCGAAGAAGTCGACACCAAAAACGAGGCGGAAAACCTGTGCTATTCCGTTGAGAAGCTGATCACCGACAGCGGCGACAAGATTGAAGAAGCCGATAAGACCGAGCTGAACCAGAAGGTTTCTGAGCTCAAGGGGATGCTGGCGTCTGCTTCCGTCGAGGAGCTGAAGCTCAAGACGGAAGACCTGCAGAAGAGCCTGTACGCGGTTTCTGAGAAGCTATATAAGGCCAGTGCCCCGCAGGGCGGCGCGGCGGCTCCCGATATGGGCGGCCAGCCCCAGCAGGGCCCGGCGGCGGGCGACGGCCAGACGGTGTACGACGCGGACTTTAAAGACGTGGACGACAGCCAGAAATAATTCCGGTATTTTCAACCCGGGGTGTTTTGTGGTATGATATTCGATACGTGATGAAAACGATACGGCGGCGCGTGGAGCCCGCGGTGTCGTACAGCAACACAGTTGATTGCGAAGGGTGGCCTCGGCCGCCCTTCGTCGGGTATGCCGCGCAGGCGCGGCCGCCCGGCATAGAAATCCAGGGCGGGCGGGAATTCGCTTTTCCGCTTGCCGCACCATGTGGGAGTGACTTGGCTTGGCGGAAAAAAGGGATTATTATGAGGTAATGGGCGTGCCCAAGAATGCCTCGGTAGACGAAATTAAAAAAGCTTACCGCAAACTGGCAAAGCAGTACCACCCCGATTTGAACCCGGGGGATAAAACGGCGGAAGCCAAATTTAAAGAGGTCAACGAGGCTTACGAGGTTTTGTCCGATCAAGAGAAGAAAGCGCGATACGATCAGTTCGGCCATGCGGGAGTAGACCCGAATTTTGGCGGCGGCCCCGGTGCCAGCCCCTTCGACGGCGACATTGATCTGGGCGATATTTTCAACAGCTTTTTCGGCGGCTTCGGCGTGGGGCGCAACGCAAACCCCAACGCGCCCCGGCGCGGGCGCGACGCGCAGGCATCGGTCACAATCTCGTTTGAAGAGGCTGCGAAGGGCACCAAAAAGCAGGTTTCTTACCAGCGGATTGAATCGTGCCAGTCCTGTGGCGGCTCCGGCGCGGAAAGCGGAACGGAAACGAAAACCTGCCCGCAGTGCGGCGGTACCGGCCAGGGGCGGGTCAGCCAGCGCACGCCGTTCGGCGTGGTGCAGACCAGCCGCGGGTGCGACCGCTGCGGCGGAAAGGGTAAGATCATCGATCACCCCTGCCATACCTGCGGCGGCACCGGGCGTGTCAGAAAAACCAAAACGCTCGAAATTGCCATTCCGGCCGGTATTGACGACGGCCAGACCCTGAATGTGGGCGGCCACGGCGACGCCGGAACAAACGGCGGCCCTGCAGGCGACCTGCACGTGTTTGTAACGGTGCGCCCGCACCCGATCTTCGAGCGCCGCGGCAACGATGTGTGGTGCGAAATGCCCATCACATTTGCGCAGGCTGCTTTGGGCGCGGAGGTTGTCGTTCCCACGCTCGACGGCAAGGTCAGCTACCAGGTGCACGACGGCGCCCAGCCGGGCGATGTGTTTAAGCTGCGCGGCAAGGGGATTCCCAATATTCACGGCCGCGGGCGCGGCGACCAATATGTGCGCGTGACGATCGAGGTGCCGAAGAACCTGACGGACCGCCAGAAGGAAATTCTCAAAGAATTTGACGGCGCGGGCGATGAACAGCGCAACTACCAGAAGCGCAAGAGCTTTTTCGATAAAATCAAGGATCTGTTCGATACGGAGAAAAAAGAATAAACGGGTGTTCTTCCCGTTAAAAAAGGCTTCGCGAAAGCGAAGCCTTTTTTCTTTCTATGTGGGTAAAAATCATACAAAATAGAATGGCAGAAAAAATATTTTTTAGTAAAATTTGTAACAAATTGTGCCTCTCAAACGTTATCTTAATGAAGGCTGTTTGAAAAAGTTTTGTATTATGATTTTGGTCTGAAAGGAGAGCGTTGCCGTTTCAGCTTTTCAAAGGCCTTCGATCCCGGCAGGATTTGATAGACGTAAAAAATCAGTTGCGTCTTAGAAAGGGAGATTGTAAAATGAAAAGAGCATTAAGTTTTGTACTTACACTTACTATGCTGATGAGCCTGTTTGCCATGCCGACTTCTGCAGCGACTGCCCCCAAACAGGAAACAGGAGCAGAGTTTCAGTCGCAGTCTTTTACTCGATATTCCATCCAATCGGGTTCAATTAAACAGGAAAATTGGACAACAGAACAAATTACAAGTCGATTGAGAAATCTAGGTGTATCTGAATCTGAAATTAAATATCTTTTAAAGTTGGAAAAAGAAAGAGAACGGAATTTTAGATTGCCTGCGACTACAGGTAAAATTACATTAATGGCTCGATTTCCCTCAAATCCGTCTATTGGGGATAGGTATACAACTCAAATAAAAGTTGGAGTGGCAACTACATCATTAAGTTTGCAAGCCCTGGTTGTTAAATTTGTAAGCAAAGGTATTTCGCTTGCCGCGGCAATAGGGGTAGCAGAAGCTATAATATCTGATTATACAGATATTAAGGGGGTCGTTTTTACAGTCGATTATATTTACGGCTATGATAATGATAATCAACTCAATTGGGTATATAGCAAGGTCGATTGGGACTTTTATTATTAATTAGTGGGTGTTTGATTTATGAATCAAAAATTGCAAAGACAGTGGCATCTATTAGCTTATTTTTTTGTCGCATATGTATTGATTTCCAGTAGTTACCGTATTCTGAAAGCAGTCACCATTTTTGACTTGGCGATTCTGAAGTCTTTTCTGCTTTGGCCGTCTTTGGTTCTGCTTTGTGCTATTTTCCTTTTCTCTCTTTGGTTGTATCAAAAGAGCGGAAAGGAATGGAAAATGTACATGCAGGACAAAAAGTTTGTACGGCTTTTCTTTTTCGTTGGGTTTGGATTGGCAATTGTGCTTGCCGTAATTACAGATTATGTGATTTGATCTAAATATCCCTTCATATAGTTTTACAAATTCCAATTCAGGTATGTGAAAAAGGAGCAATAAGGTGCGATTATGAGCAGTAAATACTGGCTGGGCATCCAGCAGGAGATACTGGAGAGAAAAGGTATTTATAAGCTGTGGGTATTTCTGTTTCTGTTTTGCGGTACCGTGATTATGCTGCCGGAAATTCCGGTTCTGGCGTATTCCCCGCAGCTTCTTCTGGGAGTGATCACGCTCGTGTTTCTGGGGATCATCTGGCATGTCTGCAAGGAGGAAAGATCCAAAGAGCAAAGCCATGAGCTGTTAGGTTACATGGTTCTTTTCCTTGTGATGATTGTCGGCTCAATTTCCTCGATCTCAGCGTGCAATTCACAGATTAGGCGGATGGTATGCCGCAGCTCCAGCAACTTCGCAGGCATCACAGAGCCAATAGATTGTCTGGCGGCTTCCCGTATCTCTATGGCCTTGTCTCGTCCGTAATGATCTTTGGAGGATTCGGAAAGCAGATTGGTAAGCCGTGTCAGATGCGCTGCCGCAATCTGTTTTGCTCCGGGGAACTCGGCTAATAAAGCATAAACAGAGACCATATGGAGCGTTGGCACCAGCTTTTCCAACTCAGGGAACAGGATACAACAGAGCCGGGTTATGGAGGTTTTCAGCTTGGCCCGTTCCTTCACCTTGTCGAAACGGTATCTGGTGAGTGACTTTAGCTCCTCATTGTGGTAAGCTGTGTCTGTGTATGGCTCTACAACGCAGGTAAAAGTAAAATGGAGATTTACTGCAAGTGATAATTCAAAGTATGGGCCATACACGTTTACAGTAAAAAGGTAACGCTATTTTATGAAAAAAAGCCCATTCATTTTAAGAAGGCAGGTGAGTTCTATTCCGACAAAGAAAACGATCTACTTATTCTGCGTACTCGTAATTGGTATTCTGATCGGGATTTCTTACCCCGTATTTCACATAAGCTTAATTACCGCACAAACTCTTCTTTATATCTATATTATTGGAGTAGTGGTAATGAATGTGGTTCGTTCTTATCATAAAAAGGAAACGGCGGTTGTCCTGTTGAATATTGCGGTTATATTACTTGCGTTATGGTTTATGATAGGGCTGTATCTGTAATGTATTACGTTCAATGAAAGCTGTTTTTATACTGGAAGATGCCAATTCTGACAGGAGGGAGGAACCGCCATGAACAAAGAATACTGGCAGGGAATTCAGAGTGAAATACTGGAGAGAAGGGGTATCTACAAGCTGTGGGTATTTCTCTTCCTGTTTTGCTGCACGGTGATCCTGTTTCCGGAAATTCCGGTTCTGGCGTATTCCCCACAGCTTCTTCTGGGTGTGATCTCGCTCGTGTTTCTGGGGATCATCTGGCATGTCTGCAAAGAGGAAAGATCCAAAGAGCAAAGCCATGAGCTGTTAGGTTACATGGTTCTTTTCCTTGTGATGATTGCCGGCTCTGTCTACCGCATGTTCCGGTGAATGCGAATGAATAAAGCCCGTCCTGTGTCCTTCGCTTTTTGAGCGGATACAGGACGGGTTTCCGTTTATAATACAGTGTAGGAATTTGCCGCGGCAAAAAGCGTTTTGCTTGGCGCCATAACGCGCAGAGCGGCCAAATGGCAGAAACTGTTTGTTTACACAATCTTCTTTTTTTTTATACGGCTCTATGCTATAATAAAAATTACATACGTGCAAAGCTGATTAGGCGAAACAGGTGCCGTTTCGCTTTTAAATTGTGTTGAGGTGAAGACGATGAATATTTTGGCCAAGTTCTTTGGTAATTACAGCAAACGCGAGTTGAAGCGGATTCAGCCCCTTTGCGATGCTGTTCTGGCGTTGGAGGAAAAATACAAAGCCATGTCGGATGCCGAGTTGAAAGCGCAGACGCCTGCGCTCAAAGAAAGGCTCGCAAATGGTGAAACGCTGGACGACATCCTGCCTGACGCGTTTGCCGTTTGCCGGGAGGGCTCCGCCCGCATATTAGAGATGCGGCATTTCCCGGTACAGATCATTGGCGGCATCGTGCTGCACCAGGGGCGCATCAGTGAAATGAAGACCGGTGAAGGGAAAACGCTGGTGGCGACCCTGCCGGCTTACCTGAACGCGCTCTCCGGCAAGGGCGTGCACGTGGTTACGGTCAACGATTACCTGGCCCGCCGCGACTCGGAATGGATGGGCAAGGTGTACCGCTTCCTTGGCCTGACCGTCGGTCTGATCACGCACGAAATAGACAACGAGCAGCGCAAGGCCGCCTATGCGGCAGACATCACGTACGGCACCAACAACGAGATGGGCTTTGATTACCTGCGCGACAACATGGTGATCTACAAAGAGAATAAGGTACAGCGCGGCCACAATTACGCAATTGTCGATGAGGTGGACTCCATCCTGATCGATGAGGCCCGCACGCCTTTGATCATTTCTGGCCAGGGGGATAAATCCACCGAGCTGTACGCACTGGCCGACCGTCTGGCCAAGCAGCTGAAAATGGTTCGCGTGGCCGAGGTGGACGAAAAGGAAGACAACGACGAGCTGTACAAGGAATATGACTACATCGTCAACGAAAAGCTGAAAACCGCTTCTCTTATCCCTTCGGGCGTGAAGAAGGCGGAAAAATTCTTCCAGATTGAAAATCTGACCGACCCCGAGAACCTGACGATTCAGCACCACGTCAATCAGGCGATTAAGGCGAACGGTGTGATGCGCAACGATATCGACTACGTTGTGAAGGACGGCGAGGTCATCATCGTGGACGAGTTCACCGGCCGTTTGATGTATGGCCGCCGCTACAACGAGGGCCTGCACCAGGCCATTGAGGCCAAGGAAGGCGTAGAGGTTGCCAGAGAGAGCAAAACGCTGGCTACCATCACGTTCCAGAATTATTTCCGCCTGTACGCAAAGCTCTCCGGTATGACCGGTACGGCCATGACCGAAGAGGAAGAATTCCGCGAGATCTACAAGCTGGACGTTGTGGAAATCCCCACCAACCGCCCGCTGGCGCGCGAGGACTTGCCCGATGTCGTCTACAAGACCGAAAAGGCCAAGTTTGACGCCGTGATCGAGGATGTGGAGGAGCATTACAAAAAGGGGCAGCCTGTGCTGGTCGGCACCATTTCGATCGAAAAATCCGAAATTCTCAGCAGTATGCTCAAACGCCGCGGCGTCAAGCACGAGGTGCTCAATGCGAAGTACCACGAAAAAGAAGCCGAAATCGTTGCGCAGGCCGGTAAAAAGGGCGCCGTCACCATCGCCACCAACATGGCCGGGCGCGGTACCGATATTATGCTGGGCGGCAACGCCGAATATATGGCAAAATCCGAGATGCGCCGCCTGGGCTTTTCGGAAGAGCTCATCAGCGAATCCACCGCGTATTCCGATACGCAGGATCCCGAAATCCTCGAAGCCCGCAAAACCTTTGTGGAGCTGAATGAAAAATATAAAGAGCAGGTTCGTCCCATTGCCGAAGAGGTTCGCTCGCTGGGCGGTCTTTATATCATCGGTACCGAGCGCCATGAATCGCGCCGTATCGACAACCAGCTGCGCGGCCGCGCCGGCCGTCAGGGCGACCCCGGCAAGAGCCGGTTCTATATCTCGCTGGAGGACGATCTGATGCGTCTGTTCGGCGGCGAACGCATCTCGAATCTGATGGATTCCCTCAAGGTGGAGGAGGATATGCCGATCGAGGCCAGCATGCTATCCAAGACCATCGAAGGCGCGCAGCGCAAGGTGGAAGGCCGCAACTTCGGCATCCGCAAAAACGTTCTGCAGTACGACGATGTGTTGAACCGCCAGCGCGAGGTCATCTACAAGCAGCGCGATCAGGTGCTCAACGGCGAAAACATCCGCGGTCAGATCATCACGATGATCGAGCAGGCGATCGACACCAATGTAAAGCGCTACCTGCCGGAGGATCAGCTGCACGACGACTGGGACTTCAAGGGACTGCGCGACCATTATATGGGCTGGCTGCTGCAGCCGAACGATCTCGACTTCTCGCCGGAGGAGCTCGAGGATCTTGACCCCGAATATGTGAAGGGCGAGCTGCTGAAAATCGCGAATCGCCTGTACGAACAGCGCGAGCAGGAGTTTGGCCCCGAGATCGTGCGTGAGCTCGAGCGCGTGATTTTGCTCAAAAATGTCGACACTCTGTGGATGGATCACATTGACGCCATGGAAGAGCTGCAGCGAGGGATTCGCCTGCGCGCCTACGCGCAGCGTGACCCGGTGGTAGAGTACCGCATGGAAGGCTACGATATGTTCGACGCGATGATCGCGCAGATTCGCGAGAACACGGCCCGCATGATGCTGACGGTGCGCCTGCAAACCAAAGAAGAGCCCAAGCGCGAAGAGGTGGCAAAGCCCACCATGGCGGCCGGTGCCGGTGACGGCAGCGAGGAAAAGCGCCCCGTGGTGAACGGGAAAAAGATCGGCCGCAACGACCCCTGCCCCTGCGGGAGCGGAAAAAAGTATAAAAAATGCTGCGGCCGCGACGAATAATCCGCACACGCGCAGTAGTATAGAACAGAAAAAAGGCTTGCCCTACGGGCAGGCCTTTTTTGATATGTATTAGAGGCGCGCCTCACCTCGTCAATTTACTGAAAACCAGAAAAAACTGACTGTGGGAGAATGTGTGCGCTAAAAAGGAGCAAACGGTTAACAGTAACCATTTTTTTCCAAAAATCAATCCTTTTTCCCAGCGCTTACCGTATCCGTACAATCCAGACCAGAAAGTAGATTCCCAGCCACTTGCTCTGTGCCCAGTCTCTGCTCCTCGAAATTTTTTTTCTGATACAGCATCTCCGAAATTTTCCCCAAAATGATCTGCTGCTCCAGTTGGTCGAGCTTGCGAAAGCCGTTCAAAAGGAACTGCTCCGGTTCCGGCAGCTGGCTGGGGGGCGGAGTGTTGTCCGCAAGAAGGTCGAGCGACAAATTGAGAAAGCGCGCTATACGATATATCTTATCAAATGGCGGCGACTTGATTTTCCCGTTTTTCCAGTCGGATAAAAAGCTGGTGTTGACTTGGCTTTTGACAAGGCACTCTTTCTCCGAAATCCGCCTTTGTTCAATCGCATTTAAGATCTGTTTCAATATTTTACCGCTGTTATATTCCAAAGGTTCTGTTTTCATACATCAATCTCTCTTTCCACCAATTTAAGAAATATCGAATTTTAGTCTTGACTTGTTAGATATATCGTATTATACTAAAAGCGTTGTAGGATTTTGATCTCTCTTATCCAATCGCATAAAAAGCAGAATAAGAATTTGATTACCCTTCATGATATCATACAAAAAAAATCCTGTCCATGGAAAGTGCTGTAGAAACAGAATAGAAACATCGTGAAACAGGAGATGAGAGTGATGAGCAAACGAAACTCACGCCCGCTGACCCCGTTTGGGGTGTGGATCAAAACGCAGTCCATCATCAAAAATATAGAGCTGCGCGCCGTGGCCAGGCAACTGGGAGTGTGGCCGCAGAATCTGACGGATAAAATGCGGGGCATCCGCCATTTCCATGACAGCGAAATCCTCCAGATAGAAACGATGTTTGGCGAAAAGTATTCCTCCAAATTCCATTAGGCCGCCGGCCGCATTTTGGAAGGGAGCGCTTTACCCCAATATAAACATTAGTTTTCTATTTATAGAATAGTATGGCATTTTTACAATAATATATCACTTTAATAATATTATATTTAGTAATAAATGGACAATCATTTTGAAATAAGAGGTAAAGCGAAATGGGCCTGTGGGGGCTTAGAGCGCCGAGGAAACGCCGCGGCTTCTCTGCAAAGACCTGCCGCGGCAATGAAATCAGGCAATCTTTTCGGATGGCTTCGCCGGGGAAAAGAAGGTGATCTTCTGCTGTCCGAATGGTTTGAAAACAAGAAAAAGAGGTGATTGAAAAAACGAAAAATGGCCTTGCAAAAAAGTTGAATCATGCTGTTGGCGCCGGGGGAATGTTTGGCAAACACCCCCGACGCGAATAAGATGGGAGGTTTCATTTTGGGAGAGTATGATGTGATTCATTTTGAGGCGCTCGGCGCGGAGGCGGAGCATTTAAGGGAACAGACGGACGCCGCGATTCGGCAGGGGAAGCTGCCGGCGGACATGAAGGATCTGATTACCCCGAGCAATGTGCAGGATTATCTGGCGGCGCACCCGGGTTTAATTCTGCCGGAACTGATTACGACAAAAACCCATTCGGTTTTGCCGGAAGAGTACATAAAAAGCGGCGGAAAAAGCGTGATTACCAGAAGCGCCGGGTACGACCACTTTGAACAGTACGCAGAGGTTTTGAACATCACCTCCCTGCGGGAGTACTGTGTTAATTCCGTGGCGCAAACCGCGGTAAAGCTGGTGCACGCCGCGGCCGGTTACCTGAACCATTACACGGAAAACACCATGACCTTTGAGCGGAATAAGGCAAAATCCTTTATGGAGTTTGTGCCGGAGCGCACGGCCACCGTGTTTGGCGTGGGGAAAATCGGGCGCAGAATCTATGACCTCTTGGTGGGGAACGGCCTGAACGTGCAGGCTGTGGATATTCGTCAGGAAGAGCTGAAACAGGAATATGGGGAAAGTGTGCATTTCGTCACCAAGGAGGAAGCGGCCCGAACCAGCGATATTGTGGTCTGCGCGATGAATCTGACCCGTTCGCCGCGCAGCAGGCTGTATAACGTCAACTACTTTTCAAAAGAGTACCTCTCTTCTTTTCCAAAGGACTTCGTGTTTGTCAATGTGACCCGCGGCGATATTGCCCCGGAATCCACGCTGCTGGATTTGTACAACAGCGGGAAGATCCTGGGGATTGGCCTGGACGTGTTCAGCGACGAAGAGGGCTTTGAAAAAGCGCTGAACGGACACGAGAAATGGAACGAAGAAGACCGAATCGCCGCGAAGGTTCTGCTGGACCACGCAATCAACCGCACCGGGAATGTGTACGTGCAGCCTCATCAGGCATTCAACTCCGATGTTGCGGCAAAAAGCAAGGCGGCCAATACCGTCGCCCACATGATTGCATGGTACCGCAACGGAAAAGCACACTTTGATGAGCAGCTGCCCTATTATCACGAGTGATCCAAACGATGGGAGAGGGGTTTTATTATGACGTTATGGGATGTGTTTGTAGACCTCAGCTGGATTGGAATTTTGCTGCTGGCCGGGCAATTGATGCGCGCAAAAATCCCGATTTTTCAAAAATTCTTTATTCCGGCCTCGCTGCTGGCCGGTATTCTGGCGTTTGTTCTGGGGCCGAACGGCTTGGGCTGGATTCCGTTTTCCAAGTGGCTGGGCACGTATGCCGCGGTTCTGGTAGCGGTCATCTTTGCCGCCGCGCCCATTGACGAGGACGACGGAGAGCCCAGAAAGACCGATAAAAACTCCGAGCGCTCCAAAATGATGTGGGGCATGACCGTGAACACCATGGGGATTGCCGTATTGCAGTACGGTGTGGGCATTCTGCTCACCATGTATGTGCTGCGCATTTTCTATCCGCAGCTGCACGAGGGCTTTGGCCTGATGATGGCCACCGCGTTCTTCGGCGGCCCCGGCACGGCGGCGGCGGTCGGCGGCGCGCTGGAGCTGGTAGGCTGGAGCGACGGCGCGGTGGTCGGCTATACCCTGTGCTCGGTGGGAATCATCGGCGGAATTCTTCTGGGAATCATCATCATCAACTGGGGCGCCCGCAAGGGGTACACCAATTATGTTACCGATCCGCACGATCTGCCGAGGGAGATGCTGACCGGACTGATCCCGCCGGAGAATCAGAAGAAAGCCGGCAAGATCACGGTTTCCGGCATCAGCCTGGATTCCATGGCGTTCCATCTGGGGATTGTTCTGCTGGCGGGCTATTTGGGCTACCTGATGACCCGGTATTTCAAGGGCCTTACCGGCTTTGAAATTCCCGTATTCTGCACCGCGCTGATTGCGGGCTATCTGGTTCAGTTTGCGATGAAAAAGACCAAGGCCGCGCGTTATGTGGACAAGTCCACAATCAGCCGCATCAGCGGTACCTCCACCGATTTTCTGATTGTTTCGGCGCTCGGCTCCATCAATGTGCAGGTGGTCATCACCTATGCGGTTCCGCTTCTTGTTACCATCGCTGCGGCTTTCATTCTGAACTGGGCGTGGTTCATCTTCATCGGCGGGCATACCTCTCCCAAAGACTGGTTTGAGCGCAATCTGATGGTTTGGGGCCAGGCCTGCGGCGTGCTGGCTACCGGAATCCTGTTGGAGCGTATTGTTGATCCGGATCAACGGGCCTACGCGGTGGAGGATACCGGTTTTGCGAACCTGATCTCCCGCCCGATTATCACCTTCCTGACTGTGGCGCCGCCTATTTTTATCGGGCTTTTTCCGATCATCAGCAGCTATATTCTCGGCTGGGCCTGTGTTGTGGCAACCATCGTGATTCTTCTGGTGGGCTGGAAGATGAAGTGGTATACGCCCGGCGGGCCACTGCCCAAGGGCCGCGCGCTCAAGAACGCGGCGAAGGAAGAAAGGCCGGTTGAGCTGGTTCACGAAAGCGCGCGCTGATGAGGTTCCTTTTGTCTGAGTATAAGCTCCCTTATGATAGAAATGGAATGGTTGGCCCGACAGGCGTCCCTTTTGGGGGATGCCTGTCGGGCCATTTGGATTTGTGCGCGGGCTGAATCGCCTTGGAATTCGG
>OAUF01000967.1_pt1 | contig 13275 bp, 10 predicted proteins | sample 1495111 | NCBI WGS metagenome assembly OAUF01 (sample SAMEA2580002, study PRJEB22360) | human gut metagenome | reverse complement strand
ACACGTAGGTGGAGGTCGACCCGCCCGGCACGGTGAGCGACTCCGTAATGTCAAGGCCCGCGCTGCGGCAGCTGCCCGCCAGCTCCGCCGCATAGGCGTCCTCGCCCAGTGCGGTGATCAGCTTGACCTCCACGTCGAGCATGGCGAGGTTCTGCGCAATGTTCCGTCCCACTCCTCCGGGAGAAAGCGAAACCTGCCCGGGGTTCGAGTCCCTCTGCACCAGAGGGGCAAAGGGTTTTCCGGCAATATCGATATTCGCGCCGCCGATCACAACGACATACGGCGTTTTTTGCAGAATGTAGCTTTTGCCGAGGATTCTTCCCTTTTTCATCAGGTTCGAGATATGCACCGCCACGGAGGAACGCGAGATTCCCGCTTTGTCCGCCAGCTCCTGCTGTGAAATGGTGGGGTCCTTTTCAATCCATTGAAGAATCTGCCGTTCTCTTTCTGTTATCATCCGATCACTTCCTTCATACTGAGAATCCAATGTCTCCGCTTTGACGAGCGGCAGCAGCGAAATCGTTGGTCTGTCACGGGCTTCAAGGCTTTCTCCGCCGCCGACAGTCTGGAGCTTGCAGCACATTGTTTATAATCAAATGTTTATATTCGTAATCTTATGCTTATGAATTTCAAGATTTAGTTTAGCAATCCTGTCTTCATCTGTCAAGAACAAAATGAGAAAATCCGGGAAAATGTGCAATTACCGTCATTTTGCATAAAACGGGTTTGCCTGAATGGAAAATATGCTATATTTCGCAGAAAAGGACATATGTCCTTTTATTTCTCTCCTTGGTTGAGATACAATATGATCAGAGGGGAGGGTGAATGGTGAAGGTTGGCGAATATTTAGAAGCGGAAAGCGAACCGTTCCGCAAAGAGCTTCGTAAGATGCTGGCGAAATACCCGGCAGACGGCCAGGTGTACCCGATCACCCTTTCGGCGGGCGAAAGCCTGATCCATGAGGACGACCCGACCAATATGGTGTACTACCTCATAAAAGGCCGTGTGTCCGTTGTTACCAACCAGACCGGCGTTTCGCGCTACACCCTGACCGAGGCTGCGGCGCCGGAGTTTTTTGGGGAATACGAGGCGCTCGGCGGAATTCCCCGTTATATTGCCGAGGTTCGCGCGGTTACCCCGTGCAGGCTGGCCGCCTTCCCGGTGGATGCCTATCTGCTGTGGATGCGCTGTGATCAGGAGCTGTTTTTTCTGCATGTGCGCTGGATTCTGAACAGCTACATCAACCAGACGGCCAACGAGCGAAGCCTGCATTTTCTCGATTCGGACGGAAGGGTCGTCCAGTTTTTGATCCGCGCATATGAAAAATGCGGAGATATGCCCGAAACCGTAAGGCTCACGTACACGCGCATGGAGATTGCCGAAACAACCGGCAACAGCGTGCGCACGGTGAACCGGGCTGTTTCCCGACTGGTGGAAAAGCACCTGGTGAGCGTGAAAAACGGAAAACTGCAAATCACCGCCGCCCAATACGAAGCCCTGAAAAAAGAGATGGAATCTTTTCTCTTGAAATAAGCCCTGCGCAGAGCGAATCGCCGCCTGCGCGCAATTGTTTCCGCACAGAAGAATCGGAAAGGAGAAATTGTCATGATCGATTTGGAGAACACCTATAAAACCCTCACGTCCCGTGAGCTGACCCACGAGCAAAAGCTGATGGGCCTTGCCAAATGCGCAGAGAACGCGCTGGATGTGCTGAACATTCCGCCGCGCACAAAGCATTTTTTTGAAACCGGTGCAATCAACGACCTGTTTGAAGGGGGTGCGCCGTACCGCCCGCGTTATATTCTGCCCGATTACGAAAAATTTGTGAAGCAGGGCAGCGAGTTTTTGAAGCTGAGCCCGCCCAAAACGCTGGACGAACTGATTTTCTCCCTGATGATCCTGTACCGCCATGTGCCGTCCATCACGAACTTCCCGGTGTATCTGGGCAGCCTTGACAAGATGATGGAACCGTACCTCGACGGACACACAGATGAGGAAATCCGCGAAAAGCTGCGTTTGTTTCTCACGTATCTTGACCGCACCATCACCGACTCGTTCTGTCACGCCAATCTCGGGCCGGAGGATACCCGCGCGGGCCGCCTGATTCTGCAGGTGGAAGCGGAGCTGAAAAATACGGTTCCCAATTTTACCATAAAATACGACCCGGCCGTCACGCCGGATTCCTTTATGGAGCAGGCGATTCAGTGCTCGCTGGACTGCTCGAACCCGGCCATCTGCAACCACCCGGCCAACCGGGCACCGTTCGGCGACCAGTACGGCGTGGCGAGCTGCTACAACATTCTGCCGACGCAGGGCGGCGCATACACGCTCACCCGCGTCACGCTCACCGAGCTGGTGAAGGAAGCGAAAGACGAAGCGCATTTCCTGAACGAGCTGCTGCCGGAATGCCTTGGCCTGATCGCCGACTATATGAACGAGCGCATCCGCTTTATTGTAGAAAAATCTGGCTTCTTCGAGTCGAACTTCCTCGTCAGGGAGGGGCTGCTCTCCAAAGACCGCTTCCTCGGCATGTTCGGCGTTACCGGCCTTGCGGAGTGCGTCAACGCGCTGATGCGGGAGCAGGGGAAGAAATACGGGCATGACCCGGAGGCCGACGACCTCGGCGTGCGGATTATGGAGCGAATCAACACGCTGGTGCCGCAGTACAAGGCGCTGTATTCCCCGATTACCGGCGGTCAGTTCCTGCTGCACGCGCAGGTTGGGCTCGACAGCGACCAGGGCATCACGTCCGGCGTGCGCATCCCGATCGGCGACGAGCCGGCTTCCTTTGCCGACCATTTGCGCCACAGCGCAAGGTTCCACCATTATTTCCCCGCGGGTGTGGGCGATATTTTCCCAATCGCGAGCAACGTCCATCAAAATCCGGCCGCGCTGCTGGATGTGGTGAAGGGCGCATTCTCCCTGGGCGTTCAGTACATGAGCTTCTATTCCGCCGATACCGACCTCATCCGCATCACCGGGTTCCTTGTCAAGCGCAGCGAAATGGAGAGGTACAGAAAGCACGAAACGGTTCTGCAGAATACCACGCAGCTTGGCGCGCCAAACTATGATAAAAATCACCTTGCCGAAAGAAAGGTCCGAATGGCATGATAAAAGTGCCTGTCAACCAGATTATCCCGTTCAGCACGGTCGACGGCCCGGGCAGCCGCACCTCCGTCTTTTTGCAGAAATGCAATATCGCGTGCGGCTACTGCCATAATCCCGAAACGCAGAATCTCTGCAACAATTGCGGCGTCTGCGTGCCGCGATGTCCCGAGGGCGCGCTCTCCATGGCAGACGGCGTTGTGGTGTGGGACGAATCCAAATGCGTATCCTGCAACACGTGCATCGAGGTATGTCCGCACCGCGCGTCCCCGAAAATCCGCTGGATGGACGCCCCCGCCGTGATGAAGGAAGTGGAAAAAAACATTCCGTTCATCCGCGGGATCACCGTTTCCGGCGGGGAGTGCGGGCTGTACCCCCGGTTTTTGCAGGAGCTGTTCACCCTTGCAGGAGCAAAGGGCCTTACCTGCCTGCTGGACAGCAACGGCACCGTACCCTTTGCCCAATACCCGGAGCTGATGAAGGTTTGCGACGGCGTGATGCTGGATGTGAAGGCATGGTCGCCGGGGGTGTTCCGGGCGCTCACGGGCGGCGACAACGCCGCCGTTAAGGAGAACCTCCTGTTTTTGTCCTCCTGCGGGAAGCTCGAGGAAGTGCGTATTGTCAACGTGGAAGGGCATGTCGACGCCGAGGACGCGATTCGCGGCACCGCGGAGCTGCTCGGCCCGCTGACCGGCAGCACGCGCCTTTTGCTCATCTCCTTCCGAAATAACGGCGTGAAGGGCACGTTCGCGGCATTTTCCGCCCCGCCCGCAAAGAGGATGAAGCAGCTCGCGGAGCTGGCCGCTTCCGTCGGGTTCCGCAATATCGTTGTAAAATAACGGCGGTCGGCAGGCGCAATCTGCCGAAGGCATTCCTTTCGTTTCAGAACGGGGAGAGGGAAAATGCAACCCTTTCTCCCCGGTCGGCGGAGGGCCTCTTTCGCCTCAAGCATCACGGTATAAGGTTCCTGTCTTTTGGAATCAAATCGATCTTTTTAGAAAAACTCCATAAAATTCTATAAATTTAATTTACGAAATGGCAGAAGTGGTTTATAATGTAGACAAACAGACCATTCCGGCCGTTGAATGAAACCGGTTTCAAGCTTTGCGGTGCCGGCGGGCACGTCTTTGCAGTCAGGGCGGACGTTTTGTAATTGCCTGCCGCTTCCCGTGCGGAGAGTGAAACCTTGATACATAAGAAGGTTTTGGGTGAGCATTTTGGTTCATATCAGCGATATTGCCCGCATGGCCGGCGTTTCCAACGCAACGGTGTCGCGCGTGATCAACGGTACGGCTAAAGTGAGCGAGGAAAAAACAAGGCGGGTGAAGGAAGCCATCCGCAAAACGGGGTATAACCCCAACGAAATCGCGCGATCCCTCTACAAAAAATCCTCCCGGCTGATTGGCTATATTGTTCCGAGCATTCTCAATATTTTTCTTAGTGAGGTGGGCCGGGCCATTGAGGACGAAGCGTTTCGCAGCGGCTATAAAATGATCCTCTGCAATTCGGATGAAAATCCCGAAAAAGAGGCATCGTATATCAGGATGCTGACGGGTATGAACGCGGACGGCATCATCATCACCGCGAACAACGAGCACCTGGAGGAGGAGATCCGCAGCTGCCCGATCCCGATTGTACTCATGGACAAAAGCGCGGACGCCTTTTACGCGGCCTCCGTTCAGTCCGACAATTACACCGGCGCACGGATCGCCACAGAGCACCTGATCGACTGCGGGTGCAGAAAGCTGGTGCTCATGCGCGGGCCAATTCAGTATTCCAGCAGCCAGCAGCGCTACCGGGGGTATGTGGACGTTTGCAGGGAGCACCGGATCGAGCCGCTGTTTGTGAGCTGCCGGTACAGTTACGACGAGGGCGTTCAAAGCGCGCGGGAGCTGTTCGAGCGGTATCCCGATACGGACGGGATTCTTGCCTCTACCGATCTGGTGGCGTTCGCCCTGTACAAAGTGCTTTATGAGCAGCGCCGCAGGGTTCCGGAGGACGTGATGATCGTGGGCTACGACGATGTGGGTCTGAGCCGCCTGATGATCCCGACCCTCACGACGGTGGCGCAGCCGATTGAAGAGATCGGCCGGCTGTGCGTACAGCTTATCGTGGAGCAGACGGAGCACGGCACGATCCAACAGCGGGAAAACATGCTGCCGGTTTCTTTGAAAATCCGGGAGACAACCAGACGAAAAGAAGGAGTATGATCATGGATAAACGGGTGTTTTTGATTGTTTTGGACAGCTGCGGCATCGGCGAGGAGCCGGATGCCGCGGAATACGGCGACGAAGGCAGCAATACGCTGGCCGCGTGCGCGGCCAGCCCGTATTTTCATATGCCCAATCTGCAGAAGCTCGGCCTTTTTAATATCGACGGGGTAGACTGCCGGCCAAAGGAGAGCGCTCCCGCGGGTGCCTTCGGGCGTTTGCAGGAGGCGTCCAAGGGTAAGGATACCACGATCGGCCACTGGGAGATTTCGGGCATTTATTCCCCAAAGCCCCTGCCTACCTACCCGGAGGGCTTCCCGGAGGAGATCATCCGCGAGTTTGAGGAAAAAACTGGCCGCCGCGTGCTGTGCAACAAGCCCTATTCCGGCACCGACGTCATCCGTGATTATGGGAAAGAGCACGTGGAAACCGGCGCGCTGATCGTCTACACCTCCGCGGACAGCGTGTTCCAGATCGCGGCGCACGAGTCCGTTGTGCCGCCGGAGGAGCTGTACCGCTATTGCCGGATCGCGAGGGAAATGCTCAAGGGCGAGCACGGTGTGGGCCGGGTGATCGCGCGCCCGTTTACCGGCGAATACCCGAATTTTACACGCACCTCGAACCGACACGATTTTTCAATGGAGCCGCCCGCCGTGACGATGCTCGACCAGCTCAGCGAGCGCGGCTTCGACGTGATTGCCGTGGGCAAGATCAACGACATTTTCGCCGGAAAGGGCGTTACTGAGGCGATCGGCACCAAAAACAACGCGGACGGAATCGAGCGTACGCTGGAATATCTCAAAAAGGATTTTAACGGCCTGTGCTTTATCAATCTGGTCGATTTCGACATGCTGTACGGCCACCGCAACGACGTGGACGGCTACGCGAAGGCGCTTGCCTATTTTGACGAGAAGCTGCCGCAGATTCTGGCGGGCCTGCGCGACGACGATCTGCTGATGATCACCGCCGACCACGGCTGTGACCCCTCCACACCGTCTACCGACCATTCCAGAGAATACATTCCGTGGGTCATTGCCGGCAAACAGGTCAAAGCGGGTGCGAACCTTGGGACAGGGCCCACTTTTGCCAATATCGGCGCAACAATTCTGGAGTATTTTGAAATTGAGCCGCGCATTACCGGAAAATCCAGTCTGAACGAAATATTACGCTGAAGATGGAGGAAACAAAGATGTCAAATGTACCAACGCCCCATAACGCCGCAAAAGAAGGCGAGATTGCCAAAACGGTTTTAATGCCCGGCGATCCGCTGCGCGCAAAGTTTATTGCCGAAACGTATCTGGAAAACGTGACCTGCTTTAATACGGTTCGCAACATGCTGGGCTTTACCGGCACCTATAAGGGGCGTCCCGTCTCTGTGATGGGCGGCGGCATGGGCATGCCCTCTGTTGGAATTTACACTTATGAGCTGTTCAATTTCTATGGCGTAGACAATATTATCCGCATTGGTTCGGCCGGCGGCTTAGCTGACACGGTTCAGCTTCGCGATGTGGTGGCCGGAATGGGCGCCTGCACCAATTCCAGCTATGCCGACCAGTACCGTCTGCCCGGCACCTATGCGCCGATTGCTGATTTCGGCCTGTTGAGCCGCGCGGTGAAAGCAGCGGAAGAACTGGGAATTCCGATGAAGGTGGGAAATGTTCTTTCCAGCGACACGTTCTATGACGACAATGAAGATGCCCTCCCGGCATGGAAGAAAATGGGTGTTCTTGCGGTAGAAATGGAAGCCGCGGCGCTTTATATGAACGCGGCCCGCGCGGGGAAAAACGCCCTTTGCCTGCTCACCATCTCCGACCGCCCGCTGGCCGGGGAATCCCTCCCGGCAGAGGAGCGACAGACCGGCTTTACCCAGATGATGGAGATTGCCCTCGCCCTTGCCTGACCGTTTTCTTTTGGTTTTTAAAGCGGAGCGCTCTGTCGGTTTTGGCGGCGTTCGGCTTCCGGGGATTCTCATCCCCCGTCCTCAAAGCCAGAAATACCGCTTTTTGGCGGTATATCATATTCAAAAAAATATATCAGGAGGAAAATGTATGAAAAAGATCATTGCACTTTTACTTGCAGCAGCGATGGCGGTATCCGCCACGGCGTGCTCCAGCGGTGGAGCGGCTTCTTCGGCGGCCGGCTCGAGCGCCGCGCCCGCAGGGGACCCCTCCAGCGCGGCAAAGGCCACCTACAAGGTTTCCATGGTTACCGATACCGGCGGTGTCAACGATCAGTCCTTTAACCAGCTTTCCTGGGAGGGCCTGCAGAAATTAAAGGCCGATGTCGGCGCGGACGTCAGCTACACGGAGTCCAAGCAGGAAGCCGACTATGCGACAAACCTGGATAAGGCCGTCGACGACCAAAATGACCTGATTTGGGGCGTCGGCTTTGCGATGGGTGACGCGATTCTGAATGCGGCAAAGGCAAACCCGGACGTTCGGTTTGCAATTGTGGACAACCAGTACGAAGAGACCCCCTCCAACCTGACTGCGGTGGTGTTCCGCGCGCAGGAGCCCTCCTTCCTGGTAGGCTACATTGCGGCAAAAACCACCAAAACCGACAAGGTCGGCTTTGTTGGCGGCGTCAAGAGCGACGTTATCGGTCAGTTTGAATACGGCTACAAGGCCGGCGTTGCTTACGGCGCGAAGGAAATGGGCAAAAAGATCGAGGTAGTTGCCCAGTATGCCGAAAGCTTCGTCGATTCCGCGAAGGGCAAGGCCATCGCCTCCAAGATGTTCTCCGGCGGATGCGACATCGTATTCCATGCCGCGGGCAATGTGGGTACCGGCGTTATCGAGGCCGCGAAGGAAGCGAACAAATACGCGATCGGCGTCGATAAGGACCAGGCGTTCCTCGCTCCCAACAATGTTCTGACCTCTGCTCTGAAGAAGGTTGACAAGGCTGTTGAAGAAGTCTCGAAAGAGATTATGGACGGCAAGGCAACCGGCGGCACCACCATCAGCCTGGGCGTGAAGGAAGACGCGGCCGGCATCCCCGAGGAGCACAAGCTCATGGGCGAAGAAACCTACAAAGCTGCCGTGGCTCTGCAAGATCAGATCAAAGACGGCAAGCTGGTTCCCCCCGCAAGTGAAGACGACTACAATACCTTTGTGAAAAACCTGAAATAATCGATTGCATCTGCACTTTTTTACGGAGGGGCGCCTTCGGGCGCCTTTCCCCGTAAAAGAGGGAACGGAAGGTTAGGGGAGATTTACTATGGAAATCAGTCCGGAATACGCAGTACAGATGCACGGTATTGTGAAAACATTCGGCTCCTTTTGCGCTTTGGATCAGGTGCATCTGGATGTCAAAAAAGGATCGATTCACGCCATTTTGGGCGAGAACGGCGCCGGTAAAAGTACCCTGATGAATGTGCTTTACGGCCTGTATCAGGCCGATGCCGGGGAAATCTTTTTAAACGGCGAGAGGGTCGCCATCAAAAACCCGAACGATGCCATTGCGCGCGGCATTGGAATGGTGCACCAGCATTTCATGCTGGTAGACAATTTTACGGTTACGGAAAATATCATTCTCGGCAAGGAAGTAACCGGCCAGTTCGGTGTTCTCAACATGAAGAAAGCGCGCGAAGAGGTTCTGAAGATCGTAAAGGAATACGGCCTTGAGGTGGACCCCGATGCAAAAATTGAAGATATTTCCGTTGGAATGCAGCAGCGCGTGGAAATTTTAAAGGCGCTGTACCGCGGCGCGGATATCCTGATTCTGGACGAGCCGACGGCGGTGCTCACTCCGCAGGAAATCGGCGAGCTGATCGAGATCATGCGCGGGCTCGCGGCCAATGGAAAAACCATCATCATCATTACCCACAAGCTCAAAGAGATCAAATTATCCTCCGACGTCTGCACGATCATTCGCCGCGGAAAGTATATCGATACGTTCCCGGTTCATGATGTGAGCGAGGAAGAGCTTGCGACAAAGATGGTGGGGCACCAGGTGAAGCTGGTGGTAGACAAAACCCCCGCCGAGCCCGGCGAGGTTATATTTGAAATTGAAAATCTGACAGTAAAGGACGAACGCGGACTCGAAGCGGTCAAGAACCTTTCGCTTCGCGTACGCAGAGGCGAGATTATCGGTATTGCCGGCGTTGACGGAAACGGTCAGAAAGAGCTGGTAGAGGCGATTACCTGTCTGACAAAGGTGGAAAGCGGCGCCATTCGGATCAATGGAACCGAAATCCAGAATACGACTCCGCGCAACGTCATTGAACATAAAATTTCAACCATACATGAGGATCGCCAGCGCCGCGGACTGGTGCTGCCGTTTACCGTAGCGGAAAATACCGTGCTTGAAAAATACCGCAGCAGCCAGTTCAGCAGACGCGGCATGCTGCTGCTGGATAAAATTTCGGCCTTCGCCAAGCGTCTTGTGGAGGATTACGACATCCGCCCGGCCGGCTGCGAGGAGCGCCCGGCGCGCGGGCTTTCGGGCGGCAACCAGCAAAAGGTGATCATCGCGAGAGAAATCTCGAACGACCCCGACCTGCTTATCGCCGTGCAGCCCACCCGTGGTCTGGATGTGGGCGCGATCGAGTATGTACACAAAATGCTGGTGCAGGAGCGCGACAAGGGCAAGGGCATTCTGCTGGTTTCGCTGGAGCTGGATGAAATTCTGAATGTGGCCGATACCGTCTGCGTGATCTACGGCGGGTCGATCACCGGCACCTTCACACAGGAGGAAGCCGACGAAAACACGGTCGGACTATTAATGGCGGGAGGCAAGCGGAATGAAAACGCTGGTTAAGATACTGAAAAAACCAATCACCTCCACGCTGATTGCCGTGCTGTTCGGCTTTCTGGTAGCGGCGATTGTTCTGGTTCTGGCGGGGTACAATCCCATTGAGGCGTTCAGCGCCCTGGCGAGCGGGATTTTCTCCAAGCCAAAGTACATTTCCAATGTCGTCATCAAGGCGACGCCCATTATTCTGACGGGCCTCTCCGTGGCGTTTGCCTATAAAACGGGCCTGTTCAATATTGGGGCCGAGGGGCAGTATATCGCGGGCACCGTGTTTTCCGTCCTTGTGGGCGTCAAGCTCGATCTGGCCCCGGTGCTCCAGATTCCGATCGTTGTGCTGGCCGGTGTGCTGGGCGGCGCCCTGTTCGGCGGAATCGTCGGCCTGCTGAAGGCAAAATTCGGGATTCACGAGGTTATTACCAGCATCATGCTGAACTGGATCGGCCTGTATTTCTGCAACTTTATCGTCAATTCAGAGGCATACCATAAGCCGAATTCCACCGCCAGCCTGCCGGTGAACGCGTCGAGCTACACGATGCTGCTGCCAAAGTGGAAAACCTCCCCCGAAGGGGTGGCGGCGCTGAAACCCCACCAGTGGCTGTACGACACGCTGGTTCGTACAGACGTGAATTTCGGAATTTTAATCGCGATTGTGATGGTCGCGGTGATCTGGGTTCTGCTGTACCGTTCCACAAAGGGGTATGAGCTGCGCGCCGTCGGCTTTAACCGCGACGCGGCGGAATTCTCCGGCATCAACGTCAGCCGCAACATCATCGATTCCATGCTGATTGCCGGTGCGCTTTCGGGCCTGGCGGGCGCGCTTGCGATTACGGGCACGGCGCCGCACGGCATCTCTACGCTGGCCGCGTTTGAAAACAACGGCTTCAACGGTCTTTCGGTGGCCCTGATCGCCGGCTCCTCCCCGGTTGGCTGTGTGTTTGCCGGGCTGCTGTTCGGCGGGCTGCTGTACGGCGGGCAGAGCGTTCAGCAGGTGGTTGGCGCCCCGACCGAGATTATCAATATCATGATCGGTACGATTGTATTCTTTGTTGCCCTGACTCGGATTGTTCCGATTCTGGCAGACAGACTGGGAAAGAGGGGTGCCGAACATGCTAACTAGCATTTTGCTTTTGCTTGGGATTACGATGATGTATTCCACCCCCCTGGTGTTCGGCGCGCTGGGCGGCGTGATTTCGGAACGCTCCGGTGTGACCAATATCGGCATTGAGGGCATGATGACGATGGGAGCCCTCACCGCGGCGTCGGTCAGCTTTTATACCGGCAACCCCTGGCTCGGTTTTCTGGCCGCGGGCGCGGCGGGCGCGGTGATCGCTCTTCTGCACGCCATTGCGTCCATCACCTTCAATGCGGATCAGACGATTTCCGGTATCGCCATCAACCTCCTCGGCCCCGGCTTTGCGCTGTTCTTCTGCCGCCTGCTGTTTGACAACGCGGCGATGACGCCCCCCGTAAAGACGCTGCCGAAGCTGTTTGGCGAAAACGCGTTTCATGGCACCCCGGCAGAGAGCCTGAACGTGGATGTCACCGTTCTTCTCGCCCTGATTGCCACGGTAATCATTTGGTTTGTGCTTTACAAAACCAAATGGGGCCTTCGCATCCGCTCGGTCGGCGAATACCCGGCGGCGGCGGATACCCTAGGAATCAACGTCACCCGCACGCGGTATCTCTGCGTGCTGATGTCCGGCGTGTTGGCGGGCTTCGGAGGCGCCTCCATGACGCTGGCGATTATCTCTCAGTTCAACCAGACAGCCATCAGCGGCCAGGGCTTTATCGCGCTGGCGGCGGTGATCTTCGGCAAATGGACGCCGTTCGGTGCGTACGGTGCGTGCATGCTGTTCGGTCTGGCGCAGGCCCTCACGGTCGTGCTTGGCGGCAGCGACAGCAGCGTGATGCTCCCAAGCCAGATTCTGGCTATGCTGCCGTATGTATTAACCATTATTGTGCTGGTCCTCTTCGTCGGTCGTTCCGTCGCCCCGAAGGCAGATGGAGTGCCCTACGAAAAAGGCGAACGCTGACAGAAGGAGAAACGTATGGAACTTGCAAAAATTGTCGGTACGGTAGACCATACCCTGCTCAAGCAGGCGGCCACGTGGGAGCAGATCCAAGAGCTCTGCGACGACGCGATGCGTTACCACACGGCGTCGGTCTGCATTCCGGCTTCTTATGTGAAGCAGGCCAAAGAGTATGTGGGCGGCGCCATGCGCGTCTGCACGGTTATCGGCTTCCCCAACGGCTACTCCACCACGGCGGTGAAGGTGTTTGAAACGCAGGATGCCGTTCACAACGGCGCGGATGAAATCGATATGGTCGTCAACATCGGATGGATCAAGGACGGGCTTTACGATCAAGTCACGGAAGAGATCAGACAGATCAAACAGGCCTGCGGCGGGCGCATCCTGAAGGTGATCGTGGAGACCTGCCTCCTCACGGAGGAGGAGAAAATCCGGATGTGCGAGGTCGTCACACGCTCCGGCGCGGACTTCATCAAAACCTCCACCGGCTTTTCCACCGGCGGCGCAACCTTTGAGGATGTGGCGCTGTTCGCGAAGCACGTCGGCCCCGGCATCAAAATTAAGGCTGCCGGTGGAATCGCGAGTATGGGGGATGCGGAGCGCTTCCTTTCGCTCGGCGCTTCCAGGCTGGGAACCAGCCGGATCATTCAGATTCTGAAAAACGAGGACTCCGGCGGGCAGTATTGAGTGCGGTCCGAATGTTTTTTCAACGGGCAAAGGGCGGATCATGATCCGCCCTTTGCCATCACAGCAGAGAGAAGGAGCCTTATGATGGACGACAAAGAACTGGTGAAAGCGGCAATTGCAGCGCGCGAAATGGCCTACGCGCCATACTCCGGATTTGCTGTGGGCGCGGCGCTTCTGACTGCCGACGGGAAGCTGTATCAGGGCTGCAACATTGAAAATGCGGCCTATACCCCCAGCAACTGCGCGGAGCGCACGGCCTTTTTTAAGGCGGTGAGCATCGGCGAGCGGGACTTTGCCGCGATTGCAATTGTCGGCGGGAGGCATGGGGCGCCCATCGGCGAGTACTGCGCGCCCTGCGGCGTATGCCGGCAGGTGATGATGGAATTCTGCGACCCGGACACCTTCCGGATTCTTCTGGCGAAAAGCCCGGAGGAATGGCAGTCTTACACGCTGAAGGAGCTGCTGCCGCTCGGGTTTCGCGGTCGCCGGAA
>OAUF01000957.1_pt1 | contig 13414 bp, 14 predicted proteins | sample 1495111 | NCBI WGS metagenome assembly OAUF01 (sample SAMEA2580002, study PRJEB22360) | human gut metagenome | reverse complement strand
GCGAGGTGGTCAGCGGACACAATGCAGAGACGGTAGCCATCGCCAAGAATCTCATCGGCATGGCGAACAACCTCAACCAACTTACCAAGCTGTCGCATCAGAGAGGTTTCCATGAAACCCATGTATATGTGGTGGACTTGTTGAGAAGATTGAAAGAAATCCTTGGCGAGTATCGCCAAGCAAGTTATAAACCGAAGCCAAGCAGTATGGGCAGACAGGAGGATACCACATGATAGGCAAGCTAAAGAAGGGCAGCTCATTTGGTGGTTGCATCCGCTATGTTACAGGCAAGGACGAGGCGAAAATCATCGCCTCGGATGGTGTGTTACTCGGCACAAATGCCGAGATAACGCAAAGTTTCGAGCTACAGAGGCAGCTAAATCCAAGGATTAAGAAGCCTGTGGGACACATTGCATTGAGCTTCAAACTAGAGGACAAACCACGTTTGACGGATGAGTTCATGGCTAAGATAGCCATTGAATACATGCAGATGATGGGCATCACCGATACCCAATTCATTATCGTAAGGCATCACAACACCGACAATCCACATTGTCATATCGTGTATAACCGCATCAATAACGAGGGCAAGCTCATATCAGACAGGAATGATTACAGGCGTAATGAGCAAGTGACCAAGGCTCTTAAATCCAAGTATGGATTTACCTACGGAACGGACAAGAGCAATACTAATACTCGCAAGTTACGCAATGCTGAGCGTGCCAAATACGAGATTCACAATGCAATTAAGAGTGTATTGCGAACGGCAGATTGTTGGGAAAAGTTCAAAAGTGAACTTACAAAACGAGGTGTTCTCTTGGAGTTAGTCTATAAGGACAAGGAGCGAACCAAGGTGCAAGGCATCCGATTCTGCAAGGACGGATATAGTTTCAAGGGTACACAGATTAGCCGAGACTATAGTTTTGGCAAACTGAATGCGAGATTTGAGGGAACGGAGAACCTTTTATCAGCAAGAGCCAAATCTGCTCAGCAATATGAGCAGGGCTGTCATAAGAATGAGCAGATGCCATTCATGTCGGAGAGCAGTCAGGATCCTTGGGGCGGTATTTCTTCCATTGGACTTTTTGCTCCAGCCAATGCTCAGACCTTTGAGCAATTCCCAGAGGATGAATCATCCAAGAAGAAAAAGAAGAAACGCAGAAGAGGCTTTAGCCTTTGATGCAAGTTACAAACCATTCAAACAACAAAAGAAATATGAAAGAAGAACTATTGGAAGCCATCTACGGCACAGTTGAGAGATTGGAGCAGAAAGTCGATGAACTTTCTGCTTCACCAAAGAACGCAGGAGCGGAAACAGTTCTCAGCTCTGCAAGTATTGATACAAGCAAACTTGAAAAAGCAATCCTTTCTGTATCTGCAAAAGAAGAGGAAACTATTGGAAAATTGGCAAAATTAAGAGAGGCGATATGTGTCTTTGTTGACCTTACCAAGAAAGAAGCAAGCAAAGATGAACAGCGAAGCAAGCTCTTGTTTGATACGGTTAAGCAGCTGAAGCAAGAGCAAGATGCTGCATCAAAAGACCTGCAAGAGCGACTTGACAACATAAGCAATGCACCTCAGAAGAAGATTGTTACCCATCGCTTCGAGCCAACTTCAAAGTGTGTTCTTCTTTTCATTGGTGGCTTGGCTCTGTCTCTTGTTATCTCCATTTGGGGCAATCTCACCCAATGGCGAGAACACCAAGACTGGGAGGTGGCTGACTTGAAATATCGGGCATTGAAGATGGTTCTTCCATCTGACGACCCCAATGTTCGATACATCGAAAAGAATTTTTCTGTATGCCCAAATAAAGAAGTTATTGAGAAAGTGAGAACTCGTGTAAATATTTACGAGGACTCAATTCGCTACCATAACGAAATGATACAGATGGCAGCAATTAAAGATAGCATTGCTAATAGCCTATTTAAAGAGGCGAATGAAATTAAAAAGAAAATTAACCTGAAATAATAGACAACGACCATCTGGTACAAACGCATCCTTCGTTTCGACAAGATTAAGACCAACGGCATTCGCATCGTATTCGATAGCGCAAGGGCTTCTCCGTGCATCAACAATGTTTCAGGATACTTACTTCCATCAAACTCTCAACTATTCATTCGTGTCCGTGATACCACTCGTTTGATATTGCGGACACTTTTTCTTTTATGATGGCTATGAAAAAGGAAATGGCAATATAGGTTGTTGCATTTGTTACATCTTATATATTATGCGGCACAGAACAAAATGATGCCAATATTGACCCTGTTAAAGTCGAAGAATATACGGCAGTCTTAGAAAACGGTATTGACTTGGATTCCATTGCAGGAACATATTGCGGTGTGTTGCAGACTGATGTTGAGACAATACTCACATTAAATATTAACGGAACCTATTTGTTGATACAGACATACAAGGAAGAGCAAAATGAACAGGAAAAGTTAAGGGGAACATTTCAAGTGCTTGACGGAAATGTCTTGATGTTCATACATCCTTCGAGTGGTGACAATATATTCTACAAGGTGAGGGATGACAACAATATTATTTTGATTGACTCGGTTGGCAATGAATCAGAAGGTGAAACCGCCAGGTTCTATGTGTTGAAAAAGAGAAAGTAAAAAACAACGTTACAAATAAAAATCCGTGGATAGGTTAATTTCTTATCCACGGATTTCTATTAGTAGGAAGTAAAAATTTGAACACAGCTAATCTCAACTATCTAATAATAGTGGGAGTCAATAAACTGCTTTTTTGAGAAAAATCTCTCTCTTTGTATTTTTTTATTTCACATCCTTCTTTTATTAAAATACTATCACCACTAAACAAAATAGCTTCATTAAATGAGCTCATATTTAAATTAGAACGCATACAATGAAGCACATGTTTTTTTAAATCATACCAATAGTAGTATCCTTCTTTGAAAAAAATAGCTCCATCGATATCCGATGACACATCTCTGCTTGTTGTATATTTATGAGTTATAATTTTATTAAATCGCTTATCTAAATATGACAATGTTATATACCTGTAGCTTGAAGAACCCGTAAGGAAAAATACATAATCAGTGCCAAATAAAATTTTTGGTACAGACTGTTGCTTTGTCTTGCTATTTAAATAGTAATCAAGAGTATCAATATAATTTGTAATACTTACCTGAAGTGAATAGGAGTTATCTTCTGCAGGTACAAGTTTAACAAATATGCCATTTTTTGCAAATACACTTTTAAATCCCACCTTATTAATGACATCAATGCTTACATTTGTTTCTTTGGCTACCTTATTAGAATCAGAACACCCTAATATCAGTAACAGCAATATTATAATAACACCTCGGTAAAAAAATACCGAAGCGTTATGATAATAAAGAGCATTATAAAGGTTTGTTTTTACTTCCATTTACATTTCTAAAGTTTCTATTTAAATTTACACCTTTAATTATAAAGTTAGAAACAGGTCTCCAGAAAATAGTTCCGCCATATGCAGCCGAAGAATTATATAAGACCATTCCTTTCCAATACCCTTGAATTGCTGGACTATAAGTAAGTTTTTTACCTAACATTTGAAATTCAGGATTAAATATGGCATTTTGGTTTCCAGATGCATTTTTTTAGCCTATTCCAAAACAATTCTATATACTTCATATAGACCACTCTTTCTTTGAATTGGTTCTTTTGGAAATAAAAGAATAAATGGCATACTGGATACAAATTGGCAGGAGATTAAATATCCCTAACCAAACAAACACTAAGATGCTCAAAGATAAGGCTGCCCCATTGGTTACAACTAAGGAAATAATGCCTATCAAAAACAACGTCACAAGACTATTCAATATTATTTGTCTTTTCAGCAAAAACTCCTTTCTAACAGATTTTGCCCAAAGCCAAGCAAGCAAAGCCATACTCAAGTTAAACAAGGAAATACAAATCGTAAGCATAATGCCCATAAAATATCCCAAGTACAAGACCACTGCAGGAATAATATAGGCAACAAATGTAGCCACAAATACTGTGAGCAAATATTTCTTTGTATCTTTATCTCTTAGTTTCATATTACGTTTATTATATTTTACTTTGTTTTATACATTACAATGAAATGCTGTTTTATACTCATTTCCTGCTACAAAAATAACATTTTGTAGTGATAATCGGTTATAATCCCTTGAAAATCTACAATATTCTATCGTAATTTAGACAAAATAAAAATAGAATCTGTAAATGTGGAACTTAAATAAATGGTTTTCTAACACAGCAAGATATATGTTTGCAATGAATATTTGTTCTTTTGCCATATTCTTGAAATGACAAAACCGGATAATTGCACAGAGTTGTGGAAAATAACAATGCTGTTATGCAGATTATATCCAACCTACACAACAAATAGCATAAAACTTCCAAAATCTGTACCACCATAAGGATATAAAATCCTTATATCTTTTTTATGCTGGCATATTGAGGACATAGAAATTATTACATCTTGGTTTTCCCCATACCTATTCTTTACGGGGAGCAAAGCCCCTTCCAAGATAGCCACTATGTCGCTTTTTACAAAAGTGGAACCATGTTGTATCAGGAAGTTTTGAGAATCATATATGCCTGAAAATAAAAATCTAATTGAAGTCTTTAAATCTTCAAAAGTTTCTATTAAAATATATCGCACTCTATCTGTTTATAAATTCATGAATATAAACGTCAAAATCATTAGGGCAATCAGCTTTACAAATTATTGTTCCACTAACCTTTGATGCCATCAAATAGTAATTTGTATCAGTCTCTATTATTTTGTACAATTTATCGAAAGGAATACTTGACTCTATTTCATTGCATGTCACTACATAGTGGTCATCATAGAACTTAACTATATAAATTGCATCTCTTATTGTTTTATTTTGGCGATAAACCTTTCTGGCTTTTTGTATTGGCGATTTGTAAAGAGACCAGTTGACTATAATAATGAGTAAAAACATCATTATTGAGCCTATAGGAAAGTCTTCCGAAGTAATATCATTTACTATCATACCCACTGTGAATAGCAGTAGTATTATATTGCAAATAATGACATTTCTTACATAATGAAACATATGTAATATTACATATTTGTTGAAACGCACTACTTCTTCTTCCGAGAATGTGCTGTTAATTGTAAAAAGAGGTTGTTTCATATTTCTTTTCCATCTATTGTTATTATGGATTCGCTTGGAAACACAACATCTATTGTGTGTTCTGTAGTTTGCAACATATAATGTCGCAAATCCAATTTTGATTCATATATTTGTTCCAATCCTGCAGTTTCTAACCATTTTATATAATGAGATTCTTTTACATTGACCAATGTCGCCGAGATATTTGGATTATGACAAAACTCCGCCCACCTAAAATGCTCTAATGTTACTCTGTATGAGAACACATTTGCAAAAACAATTTTTGTAACCCGTTTTTCCTTAAACGAGTCCAATTCTACCAATAAATCAGTAGCGTTATATTCTATTTTTGAAAGGGCATGTTCCCCTTCCATAAAAGGCAAAGGAGTCCATTCTTCTTGTGGTATTTTATTGCTCATATTTTATCGTTTTTATTGCACAAAGATAGTGTTTTATACTGATAATCAAGCAGAAATATTTAAGTATCTGCTGTTTTTAGTTACTATTTAGACAAATTGAAATTAATATCTGTAATTTATGGATATAGAAGCCTTTTTATCTCATCCAATAATCTCAAACAAGATATTTGCATGATGCTTTATATGAGGTGGTTTTACTCTTGTATAGACTACACTCTTTATTCAAGTTTTCAAAATAGACATTTGAGATAGTGTTACTTATAAGAAGTTTTTTAACTCGTAGAGAACAAACAGTTGCCCCGGAATCTTTCAAATAAAATAGCTCCTCACCGTTCTCCAATGATTATGATTCACACAAGTCTTTGCATTTCTCCCAATGGGCATCGAATTCCTCTTTGCTAACCAACATATTGGTTTCTATAGAATACAAGTCATATTGCAGGATAATGGACATCGGAGGATTGTGTTTGATGAAATCTTCTGGAAAGCAACTATCTACGTAGACATTAGCTACGCAATAGTTGCCATCCGCAGAAATTGTGATAGCCTTTGATACTCTCACGCCATCAAACTCGCCATAGCAAATCGTGTCGAACACCTTTATCTTGAAATAGAACTTGTATATCAATGTCCTGTTATTGCATGGAAGCTGGCTTCTCAGACGGATGCACAAATGAGCTAAGGACAACAAAAAACTTTTCTTGGCATCCTTTGGAGACATTATCAGCGTGAAGTCCTTGCCAAGCTGACCTACGGAATTCACTTCGACTTTTGTTTCTGGGGCTTCCTTGGAGACAAGTGCTTTGACCTCCTTAACCGCCTTGCTCCAAGTCTCAACGTAATCAGGAAAAATGAAGTAATAATAGCTGCAGAAAAAGAACTCCTTAGTCTCTGGCTTGTATTGTACGAAGAAGTTGGCAGAATCAAAAGATTCGGTAAACTTATCTTCGGGCATGATGTAAGAATCATCGGACGACTTCTCACAAACCGTACTAAGCATCTTGACTTGCCTCTTGAACAATATTTTGTATCTGTTGCGATATAACTTGAAAGCAATGAAGATAATTGCCAAAATGACAAGGATTGTCAACCCTATAATATTCGTAAAGAAAAGAAGGAGAAAGATATATACGCCATATATGATGACACAACTCCATAAAACTACCATTCCAAGTTTTTTTATCATAGGACTATTCGCTAACTATTGTTTGACATTATCTTTCATTTTTTATCCCTATACAGTCAGTACGCTCTTTCTCATCCGTAATAAGTTCTTTCATATCCACAGACAGCAATTGCGCAATTTCAAGAAGTGTGGTAAGGTTGGGTTGAGTGCGGTTGCATACGTATGCATTGACCGTACTGAAACTCCTTCCCAACTTCTTTGCGAGCCATGTTTGGCTTATCCCTTTGTCCTCTAAGACTGCTCTTATGCGATTTAACTTCATGTTTTTATCGTTTTTACGCTACAAAAATAACGTTTTATTTTGATAATCCATCCAAATCCCTTGAATATCTGCTGTATTCCGTCGTAATTTAGACAAAATAGAAATATAATCTGCAAAAATGGAACTAAGCAATTGATTTCCCAATATGGGAAGATACATATATGCGTTTATGAATATGTTCTTTTTGCCATACTCTTAAAATGACATTACATGAAAATTACTGTTGGTAACTACTCTTTTACCTTTGCAAAGACTAATCTTAATATTTTGTAAAATCACAGCATAAAATGTTGTTTTTCAGAAATTAGATTTAACTTTGCACTCGAAATCAAAGCGTTCTTTGTATATTGCAAAGTTGTGAAAGAAAAAGAATATAGCTCGTTTCTAAATCGTTAGCAGTTACATTCTTTAAAGTACTTAACTTGCTGATATTCAATCAATAAAAGATTTTGTTGTGACTCGCGAGGTGAAATGTCAAGTTCTTTTTAATCCCGCAAACGTCCGCTATTTCCTTCAAATACGCATTAAGTTTTTGATTGCTGATTACCGGAAGTACCTTACCGTTCGGCAGCTTGCCTTTATATTTCTTCAATATCATTTTAGGAATATCCAGCAAAGGAACATTTACGTCCGTATTGGTCTTTTGGCGTTTGGTGATTATCCATAACTTGCCGTCAAATGATTTGCGTATATTCTCTTGGGTAAGGTTGGCGACATCAACATAAGCCAAACCAGTGAAACAGGAAAAGATAAACAAGTCCCTGACGTTTTCCAACCGTTCGGAAACCATCTTCTTTTTAAGGATGATTTTAATTTCATCCTCTGACAAATACCCCCTATCTACTTTCTCCAAACGGATTTTATAATTGGCGAACGGGTCGCCTATCAGGATGCCGTTATTACGGGCTATCAGGATAATGCGTTTGAAGAACTGCATAAACTTGGCAGTCGTATTATAACCACATTTACAGGTAGTACGCAAATACAACTCGAAGTCTGTAATAAACATCGGGGTGATTTCATTGATAGCAATATCCGATATATTGTATTTGCTTTGGATAAACTCGGCAAGGTGGCGGCGGGTCACTTCATATTTACGATAGGTGGCAATCGTCTTAGATATGCCGACCAACTGCTTAACATCGTCATTGTGCTTTTTGAAAAGGTTTAAAATGGTTTCGTGTTTTTCACTGTGTCCCAAAAATTCATTTTTCACCTTTTCGGCTGTCACATAGTTATCACGCCGTTGCTGTTCGTGGTAGATATTATTCAGGGATGCTTTTATATCCTCTAATAAGGCATTTATTTTGCCTGCATCTTTACCTTTGGCTTTACCTGCTGCTATATTCCAGTTTTCGGGCAGAATGCTTTGTTTCGTACTAAACTGGCATAACTTACCGTCAATGGTAATTCTTGCCATAATCATAACCTCGCCGTTCTTCTTTTCAGAACCTTTCTTTAAATAGAAAAGGACTTTAAATGTACTCTTCATAACCTCACATTTTTTAAGTTACAAAACTAATGATAACACTTTAAATGTGAGATATTTAGACGGTGGACAAATTCGGACTTCCTGCGGTCATTTTCGGACAAATCGTTACCGTTTTTGTCCGGCAGGGAATAGGTAACGATTTAGTAACGAAACTATGTCTTTTCAAGCCCTTTTGTTGTCTTGGAAACAAGACTTATAGGCAATAAAAAAACCTACAAATCGCTGATTTGTAGGTTTTTGACCTCTTACTGTCCTTTTTTGTCCAGTAGGTTCTGCGGAGAGACAGGCTCTCGAACTTATACTTTCAGAAAATATCATAGAATTACAATTTACTGATAATCAAATACTAATCAATATATAGAGTGAAAGTAAATCTTTCTAAATGTCTTTTGCTATCTCAAATATTGGGTGTATATTTGGGTGTAGAATTTCAAACGCACCCAATTATGAATATCAAACGTAACATCATTTTTGCATTGGAGAGCCGGAAAAAGAACGGTGTGCCAATCGTAGAGAACGTACCTATCCGTATGCGTGTCATCTTTGCCAGCCAACGCATCGAGTTTACAACGGGCTACCGGATTGACGTATCCAAATGGGATGCAGACAAGCAGCGGGTAAAGAATGGATGTACCAACAAGCTAAAGCAAAGTGCAGCCGAAATCAATACGGACTTGCTGAAATACTATGCCGAAATCCAGAATATTTTCAAGGAGTTCGAGGTGCAGGAGGTCATGCCAACGACCCAACAGTTGAAGGAAGCTTTCAACATGAGAATGAAAACCAGCGAAGAACAGCCGGAAGAAGCCCCTGTCAGCTTTTGGGAGGTGTTCGATGAGTTTGTAAAAGAGTGCGGTAACCAGAATAACTGGACGGCATCCACCTATGAAAAATTTGCAGCAGTGAGGAACCACCTCAAAGAGTTCAAGGAGGATGCAACATTTAACTATTTCGACGAGTTTGGATTGAACGAATACGTCAATTTCCTGCGTGATACCAAGGATATGAGAAACAGCACCATCGGCAAGCAAATGGGATTCCTCAAATGGTTCCTGCGCTGGAGCTTCAAGAAAGGACATCATCAGAACATTGCATACGATACATTCAAACCGAAACTGAAAACCACCTCGAAAAAAGTGATCTTCTTGACTTGGGATGAACTGAACAAATTGAAAGATTATCATATACCGCATGACAAACAATATTTGGAACGTGTCAGGGATGTCTTTCTGTTCTGTTGTTTCACGAGTTTACGATATTCGGATGTCCGTAACTTGAAAAGAAGCGATATTAAACCCGACCACATTGAAGTTACCACAGTCAAGACTGCGGACAGCCTGATAATCGAACTGAACGACCACAGCAAAGCCATTCTTGAAAAATACAAGGATGTTCATTTCGAGAATCACATGGCATTGCCCGTCATCAGCAATCAGAAGATGAACGATTATTTGAAGGAACTGGGCGAGCTGGCGGAAATCAACGAACCTGTACGGGAAACCTACTACAAAGGAAATGAGCGCATAGATGAAATCACGCCCAAATACGCATTGTTAAGCACCCATGCCGGAAGAAGAACATTCATCTGCAATGCGTTGGCTCTCGGAATCCCTGCACAGGTGGTTATGAAATGGACGGGACACAGTGACTACAAAGCCATGAAACCCTATATTGACATAGCGGATGACATTAGGGCAAATGCAATGAACAAGTTCAATCAACTATAAAAGTATCAATTAGTTTCATAGATTACCACCTTTGAATTATATTTGTATTCTGAAAATATCATAAGATGAACAACAACGGACATAACATAGAAAAGACGAACTTTGACGCATTTATAAATGCTGTCGGTTCGGAAATACAACAGGCACAAGTACGGCTGATTACCGCAGCCAATGCGCAAATGTTGTTCCATTACTGGAAAATGGGTAACTATATTCTCTATCATCAGCAACTGCACGGATGGGGAAGCAAAACCATCAAACAGTTGGCAAAGGCTATCCGGTTGAATTATCCCGAAAAGAAGGGCTATTCGGAACGCAACCTTACCTATATGTGTCAGTTTGCAAAAGCATATCCTTTGAGGGCATTGCAAAGTTTCATAGAAACGGATGCAAAGTTGATAGCTCCAAGTGTGGAGAAAATAGCAGACGAAGTACGCTACTTAAACGATGCGCAATTTACGCAAGAGCCTCTTACGCAAGTCCAATCCACTGATAACAAGGAAATTATAATCACGCAAGAACCTCTTGCGCAAATTCATAATGTAACCCAAACCGTATCTGATATTTACCGGATGGAAATTAAGGATATAGAAAGCGTATTCATGGCATCACCTGTTGCAAGAACCAATTGGGCAAGCCATGTGATTATGCTTAACAGTTCACTTCCATTGGGTGTAAGCTATTGGTACATGAAGCAGTCTGTGGAAATGGGCTGGAGCAGCAATGCTCTTAAAATACAAATTGAAACCAACCTGTACAGCAGACAAATCAGCAATAATAAGGTAAACAATTTCACAGCCACGCTTCCTGCACCGCAAAGCGACCTCGCCAATTACCTGTTGAAAGACCCGTACATCTTTGATTTGGCTGGAACTAAAGAGAAAGCAGATGAAAGGGACATAGAAGAACAGTTGGTTAAGCACGTTACCCGTTACTTGCTGGAAATGGGCAATGGCTTTGCTTTCGTTGCACGACAGAAGCATTTCCAAGTCGGAAACAGCGATTTCTATGCAGACCTGATATTATATTCTATTCCACTGCACGCATATATCGTGGTAGAATTAAAGGCTACCCCATTCAAACCGGAGTATGCAGGGCAACTGAACTTCTACATCAATGTGGTGGATGATAAACTGAGGGGAGAGAATGACAACAAGACTATCGGGTTGTTGCTGTGCAAGGGAAAAGACGAAGTTGTAGCACAATACGCATTGACAGGCTATGACCAGCCGATAGGCATCAGCGATTACCAACTGAGCAAGGCTATACCTGAAAACTTAAAATCGGCTCTGCCAAGTATAGAAGAAGTGGAAGAAGAACTGGCTTCCTTTCTTGATAAAGACAAAAATCCATAAACCCAAGATATATGGCAGGAGAAATACTGATTATGATTCCCCAATACGGTGAACTCAACCGAATATACAGTGACTTTATTGTAAGCCATACTTTTTCTTTTGACAAGCAGAAATTCATCACGAACTTCTACAAGCAATACAATGACACAAAAGCTTTTGAAGCCGCTATCCTTGAATTGGTACTTGACAAGCAGAAAGAACAGTACACTCTGATTCTCGACAGTCTAAGAGCCGAGATAGAGAAAAACATGATGCTTTACGAAAAATATCCATTGCTTGATGATGAGATAATTTCTCGTGTGTGCTACCATTTCGCTGATAGATATAATATTGATATAGAGGAACAACTGGAGGTTACACAAAGACTAAACAAGCCTTTGAACGAGGCATATAACAGATATGATTCTATTGGTTACAGGGAACATACGGCAGAAGAAGAAAAGCAAGCCGAAAAGGAATATGAACGCTGCAAGGCTGAATATGAGAAAGAAAAAGAAGAACTGAACAGGCTTTATGAATTGCAAAAGCAAGCAAGAAAAGAGGCTTTCCAATATATAGAGAACTGCTGCGGAGATATTTATAAATTGAGTTTCCATTTTATGGAAATATTAGCAAAATATATTCCCGTAGCTAAAGATAAACCGGAAGAGCTAACCAAGCCAAGCGAACCCGATATGCAAGAAGAAGCACCCAAAGAGGAACAACACGAATATTTCGACATGGAGTTGCTTTCGCACGTTTACACGACCTGCGTAGGAGAACAATTCGAGAATATTTCCGAATATGATTTCTATGCTTGTATGAATCTGCACCCCGGCAAATGCAAGCTGAAAATAAAAACGAGAGAGAAAATACGTGTCTGCTACCTGATATTCCTGATGGGTGAACAACTGCCCAAACTTGACAGGGAGAATTGGAAAAAGAATATCCTCAAAATGCTGGATATTGAAGAGAACTATTACAAGTCAAAATACAAGGAACCTGTTTCCGATTTCCCAAGTGACAGCAACCAGAAGTTCGCCAAAGAAATGGACGCAATATTCCGATAATCCGTGATATACCCTGACATATTACGAAATAACCACTTTTACCACTCAAATTAATTTTTGAGTGGTATTTTTATTGTCTGATATTCAAAGAAATAATAAAATATTCCATTTGCACTAACCACATCCTTACCACTTACAAACCTACCTAATTTTGCATCGTTCGAGAACAGAAATAACAGCCAGTGCGCAGGGCTGATTGTTAAACGACTAAATAGATTAGACGATGACAAATCTTCAAGAGTTATTATCAAAACCCGTCTGGCAGATGACAGGCGAAGAGTTCATATTCTTAAGCAAGCACGCTTCCGGTCAAACGGAAATGCAGCCACAGCCCGTTACGGACACAGAAAGGAAGTATGTGTACGGAATACTGGGCATTGCCAAACTGTTCGGGTGCAGCCTGCCCACCGCCAACCGCATCAAGAAAAGCGGAAAGATTGACAAGGCAATCACCCAGATAGGACGCAAGATTATCGTAGATGTGGAGCTTGCCCTTGAACTGGCCGGGAAGAAAACAGGAGGACGAAAATAACGGGAGGCATGGCTATGGACTATATTAAAGAGACTAAGGACATATCGGCAGAAGAAGCCATTATCCTTTGGCAAGCCTCACGTTTGAGCCTGTCGAAAAGTTATGAGAAAGCACCTGAAATCCTCAAAGTACATGGTTCTGTCATTGGGACATTGGGCAATTTCAGCGCATCCATCGGCAAAGCCAAAAGTAAAAAGACATTCAATGTATCGGCTAACGTAGCCGCAGCCTTGAAGAACGGCACAGTGGTCTATGATT
>OAUF01000954.1_pt1 | contig 13467 bp, 12 predicted proteins | sample 1495111 | NCBI WGS metagenome assembly OAUF01 (sample SAMEA2580002, study PRJEB22360) | human gut metagenome | reverse complement strand
GTGGATTATGACAGCAGCGGAACCAATGTGTCCGCAATTGAAAGGCATCTGCGCAATATGGGCGTCGACGCCCAGCTGATCAGCAACCGGGATCACACCATGTGATGAGAAATTTCGTTCGGGACAGCCTTCATATTTTCAAAAGCGCGATGGAAATTTGGAGTGCTGCTCCCGCATCCTTCACACGGGGGCACGGATAAACCCGATGAATCTGTGCAAGCTAATTTTGAGGTGATAGCTGTGATGGAAAGCGGCACGAACGGTTTGATTTATCCTTTCGCTTTTCGGGATGTTTTCGGGAAGGACTCCGATTTGGAAAATGTTTTTTTGTCCTTGCCGGAGGATGCGCAACAGGCGATACTCAGGGAAAAAATCCGTTCAGAAGCAGATCTTCAGGATTGTATTGAAAGATATCGATTGAAACAATAGCGAGGAAATCATATGGAACCCAAGAAAAATCAGCGGGTATGGCCTGCGGACGATGAGAGGGAAAAGCCGATTCCAGAGGATATTTACCCTGTGATCGACACCGATCTGGCGCGGGATAATTTGGAAAATAATATTCCCGAGGCAGATTTGCAGGATTTATAATTCCACTCATCCGAATGAAAGGCTGTATACCAAAAACGCACTTCACTGTTGTGAGGTGCGTTTTTATGTGCAGGCCGAAAACTCAATGTAACAGGGACATGGTGAGGAATAAGGTAGACATCAGGGAGGAAACCAGAGAAACGACGGTAATCTGTGTATTAATGGAAGGGCCTGCCGTATCTTTAAAAGGATCGCCCACTGTGTCGCCTACAACGGCCGCTTTGTGGGCGTTGCTGCCTTTTCCGCCGTTGTGCCCGGATTCGATGAATTTTTTGGAGTTATCCCAAAGCCCGCCGGCATTGCTCATAAACAGGGCCAGCAGAAGTCCGCTCACGATGTTCCCGGTCAAAAATCCGCCGATGGCCTCCACGCCGCCGACAAAGCCGACGACAATGGTAGAAAGAATCGCCATGAGCCCGGCGGGGATCAATTCCTTGAGAGCGCCGTGCGTGGCTATTTCAATACATTTGTCGTATTCGGGCTCCACGTTGGGGTCACCTTCCTTCAGGCCGGCGATTTCGAGGAACTGACGGTGAATTTCCGAGATCATCCTTTGCGCGTTGCGGTCAACGCCCAGCATGAGCATGGCGCTGAATACCGCGGGGATCGACGCGCCCACCAGCATTCCGAAAAAGACGGTGGGGTTCATGATGTCGAAGCCGGTAATCGGGACAAACCCGGCAATGGAAGCGCCCGCTTCGTTTACCTCGCTGATAAAGGCGCCTAACAGCGCAATCACCGTGAGGCCGGCTGCGCCGATCGCAAAGCCCTTGGTTACCGCCTTTACGGTATTTCCGGCGCTGTCCAGCGAATCGGTAATGTCGAGAACCTCGTCCCCTAAATCGCCCATTTCGGCCAGCCCGCGGGCGTTGTCAACAATTGGGCCGTAGGCGTCGTTTGAAATGATCATTCCCACGATGGAAAGCATGCCCACTGCCGACATCGCGATTCCAAACATAGGGTAGCTGCCGCCCAAGGGCTCGCAGATTTTGTAAGCGGCCAGAGCGGAAATGCCGATGCCGATCATGGCGGGCAGGGTGCTGATGAATCCGTAGGACACGCCGGAGAGAATGGTAAACGCCGGGCCGGTTTCAGAGGCGTTCGCAACCTGATGCACCGGCGGCTTTGTATCGTCGGTAAAATAGTCGCTGGCGATGCCGATCACCACTCCAACCAGCAGGCCGACGATGCTGGCGCCCCAGATTCTCCATTCCAGGCCGAAAAACCAGGTGGCAAGCGCGGTTAAAACGGCAAAAATGGCGGTGGTGACATATGTACTGCTGTTCAAGGCTCTGGTGGGATTTCCGTTTTTGCCCATTCTGGCGGTTGCCACGCCGATGATGGAGGCCAGAAGGCCGATCGCCGCATAGCAGAATACGGTGGCGGCATTTTGAGAGCCGCCCGCGGCCTTATCCAGAGAAACGGCCATCACCAGCGCCGCGGCCATAGAGGCGACGTTTGAATCAAACAGGTCTGCGCCCATACCGGCAACATCACCCACATTATCGCCCACATTGTCTGCAATGACGGCGGGATTGCGGGGGTCATCCTCCGGGATGCCGAGTTCGACTTTGCCGACCAGGTCGGCGCTGATATCCGCCGTCTTGGTGAAGATGCCTCCGCCCGCCTTTGCGAACAGGGCAAGGGAGCTTGCGCCAAAGCTAAAGCCCAACAGGGCAGCGGTGCTGTTTGTCAAAAAGAATACCAGAGAAACGCCCAGCAGAGTGCTGCCGACGACGGCCATGCCCATTACGGCGCCGCCGCGGAACCCGCACATGAAGGAGGGCTGAATCCCCTTTTGCGCCGCTTCAGCGGTCTTTTTGTTGGCAATGGTCGCGATTTGAATGCCGATTTTACCTGCCGCGGCGGAAAACACGGTGCCGGCCAGGTAAGAAACCGTCATAATGAGATTGGGAATTGCATTGCCTTGCCAAACGGGAGAGGGCAGAAACAGAAAAATCAGGACAGCAGCCGCCCCGGCGAATTTTGCCAGCACGGTATATTCCTTTTTCAGGAATGTATTGGCGCCGCCGCGAATCAACTCGCCGATTCTGGCGATTCGTACATTCGAGGATGGCTGTCGTTCCACCCATTTATACAGCCAAGCAGCGAAGAGAAAAGAGCATAGAGATACGATAACAGAAATAGCCAGGAATAGATTTACATTGTTTTTCACAGAATGTCAACTCCTTGCTTTGTTAAAAAAAAATCGAAATTGACCATATTGTAGCACAGTTGATGTCCGTAAACTATCTTAAAAAAGCATAACGATAAAATTATAAATTGTGTATTTTTCTGATTTTTTTTGTATTATCAAAATATGAACCAAACTTTTCATCAGAAATTTTACATTGCCGGTTTTTTCATATTTATGATCAAAAATAGTGCCCGCTGCGCAGGGGCTAAAAAAACCACCTGACTTTTTGCGATTTATATTTCTTTGGAATGAACAAAAGCCGGACAGCTGTTCCGGGAATCGCACGGTATTTGTTCCCGTTTTTAGTGTGAGGTCTGCTGATAGGGTCACTTGTGAAGCACCCGATTCTCACCGTTAAAATGTTTGCCCCTGCATTGTCATGAAAGCCGGGTGATCTGTGCACACTAAGTCCGAGGTGATAAACATGAATAGCCAATCGGATCATACTGCGGAGATGCCGGCCGGATTGAGAATGGCGCTCACGGGAAATCTGGAAGCGCTGAACAGGTTTTCCAATATGTCGCAGTTGGCGCAGGAATCCTTTATTTACGGGTCAAGACGGGTTTCCTCAAAAGAAGAAATGCAGTCATACGTGAAGAATCTTGTGGAAGGCTCATATCAGGGATGAGCCTTCCCTTTTTTTGGGGGAGACTCCGCAATCCGTTTTGCGTGTGCGGGATCACAATGCCGAAATGAAATTGCAGAGGAAAGACGCTGTCGGCGGAAAAGGCAACCCGAAGCACCGCCAACCAAGTTGCTTTGCGGGTTTTCAAGTCGGTTTGCAGGTTCATTTCATCCAGATGTCAGCTTAAAATTAATTCTCATTTAACTCCGCCTTAATTCAAACCCAGTAAAATAAATATAGTAAAATTTCCCATTGCAATCTGGAAGAAGCGAATGAGGACTGAATATGAAGGAGGAATTTGAGTGCAGTTTCATACCACAATCGGAAAACGTGCGAAGGCTTTGCTTTTGGCGGGCGTTCTAACGTTTTCTCTTGTGCCGCCGCTGGGTGCGTTTGCCGCTACGGAGCAGGAGCCAAAAAACAGTTTTCTGAAGGACATCGGCAGCGTGCAGATCAGCTCAGAACCGAATGAAGACGGCGGATGCGCCGAGATCGTCAAGTACAATGCGGAAAATCAAAAATATTATGTGGTGAACGGCAGTGAAAAAGAGCTTTCCATTGTTGACCTGAAAGGGCTGCAAAACAGCCGGGAAGACAACGCGTTTTTACAGGAAAAGAAGGAGTCCATCCCTTTTTCTGACATTGAAAGCATGATTCAGCAGCACGACGCCGGCTTCCAGTTGGGCGATCTGACCTCTGTGGCCGTGAACGGGCAGAAAGATTTGATCGCCGTTTCTGTGCAGTCGGTAAATACCACAACGCCCGGCGCGGTAGTGCTGCTGGATTATGATGGAAAGTATCAGACGCATTTTACAACTGGTGTGCAGCCGGACATGGTTGCCTTTACCCCCGACGGCAACTACATTCTCACAGCAGACGAGGGCGAGCCGCGCGGCGGTTACGATCAGGGAACGGAAGACCCGAAGGGCTCTGTAACGATTGTGGATATTTCGGAAGGATTGGAAAATGCATCCCCAAAGACCGTCACCTTTGTGGACTTTGACGACAAAAGGCAGGAGCTTTTAGAGGACGGCGTGATTCTCAAGAAAGACACAGATCCGTCGGTAGATCTGGAGCCGGAATATATCGCGGTGTCTGGAGGAATGGCATATGTTACCTTGCAGGAGGCCAACGCCATCGCAGCTCTGGATATTGAAAAGGGCGAGTTTACTTCCATTCGAGGGCTGGGCTTTCAGGACTACAGTGAGGTGGAAGTGGATGCCCGCAAAGATAAAAAAGCGGAATTGAATCAGGAGCCGAAGCTGCGCGGCATTTATATGCCGGACGGTATTACCGCCTATGAGGCGGACGGCAAAACCTATTTGCTCACCGCCAATGAGGGCGACAGCCGTGAATGGCCCGGCTACATCAACGAAATCGAGCTTGATGATGACGGCGTTCACACGGAAAAAGGGATCGATTTGGGAGAAACATATAAAGAATTGGTTCTTTTGGACACCGCTGATTACGACGGTGATTGGGATGATGACACATACTATCTTTTCGGCGGCCGTTCCTTCTCTGTTTGGGATGCGGACACCATGGAGCAGGTTTACGATTCCGGTTCGGATTTTGAGAAAGTTACCGCGCAAAAATATCCGGACTATTTCAACAGCTCCAACAGCAAGGTCAAACTGGATAACCGCAGCGCCAAAAAGGGACCGGAGCCGGAATATGTGACGGTGGGCGAGGTGGACGGAGTTCCCTACGCTTTTATCGGCCTGGAGCGCATCGGCGGCGTGATGGCCTATGACATCAGCGACGCGGAAAACGCAGAGTATGTTGATTATCTCAATACGCGGGATTTCAGCGAAAATATCAAGGGCGACGTCTCGCCGGAGGGCCTGGATTTTCTTCCGGCGGAGGAGAGCCCCAACGGCGCCGCGCTGCTTTTGGTGGGCAATGAGGTGAGCGGAACAGTTTCCATGATGCAGGCGGGAGCGGCTTCTCAACCTGTTCCGGACGAAGCGTTGAAGCTGTCGATCATTTCCGACGACCATCTCTATGACAGAGATGTGTTGGGAGGCGTGACCGAGGGCGGGGCGCTCGAGAGCTATTTGGCGAATGACCGTAAAATGATTGTGGAAAGCGAAGAGCTTCTGGATGAAGCTTTGAAACGCATTGCGAAGAGTGATTCCGATTATGTATTGGTTTCCGGCGACCTGACGAAGGACGGCGAAAAAGTCAACCATGAAAAGTTGGCGGAAAAGCTGAAACAACTGGAACAGGATACTCAAAAACAGGTGTTTGTCATCAACGGAAATCACGACATCTCCAATGAAGATGCACTTTCATACAATGGAACAGAAACCAATCCGGTAGAAACCATAGACCGAGCGGATTTTAAAAAAATCTATGCCGATTTGGGCTATGACCAGGCGCTGGAACAGGATTCCGGTTCTCTGTCTTATACCGCGAATCTGGGGGACGATTACCGGTTGATCGTGATCGATGCCTGCATTTACAACAATGACGCGGCAAATCCACATCAGGATACCGCTGGTGAGCTCCACAGCGGCCAGATGAGCTGGGTGCTGGCACAGATCAAAAAAGCGATTCAGGATGGCCGCCGGCCCATTGGCATGCTGCACCACGGTTTGGTGCCCCATACGGCGATTCAGTCTACATTTTTCCCGCAATACCTGCTGAAGGATTACGAAACCATTTCTCATACACTGGCCGATGCAGGGCTGGGGCTGGTATTTACCGGGCACTTCCATTCACAGGATGTGGCCGTAACCACAACCAAGAAGGGGAACAAGCTGTATGATATGGAAACCGGTTCTTTGGTCACTTATCCATCTCCTGTGCGCACGGTTGCTTTGCATGGAGATCAGGTGACCTACAAAAGCGACTCGGTGAATTCCTTGGATGGTCTCAATGAAAATATTGTAAGTTCCGCAGCCATTTATCAAGCCGTTGGCGGCGATTTCTCCCAATACGCACAGCAGTATCTTCTGAAAGGCCTGACGGATCAGGTTCCGGGTATGCTGGCATATCTTTTGATGCAGAGCGGACTTGATCAGGAGACTGCCTTGACACAGGCAAAGACCCTGTCCGACAGCAAGCCCTTTGGAAATGAAACAACACTGTCTCAGTTTTTGGCAGCCTGCATGGCAAAGCATTATTCGGGGGACGAGGATCCCGGTGAATTGAAAGCGGCTATTTCAGCTCTGCAGACTTCGCCCAATGCACTTCATCAAATGCTGGGCAAGGCAGCTTGGGCGTTGACCAATGACACCACCGGCACCCTGACCGAGCCGCAGTTGGATACTGCGGCGGATAACAGCGGCAGTTTTACGCTTTCGAGCCTGCCCGCTGACAATGATCATAACAATGACAGAGACGATGATGACGATGACGACAGCGGCTCTTCTTCCGGCAGTAAAGGCGCTTCCGGTAATAAAGGCACTTCCGGCGGCAAGGATGCATCTTCCACAGTCAGCACTGCCCCCCTGGTGGGCGGCGGTACCGCGGTGACGGTTACCACCCAGCCTGACAGCACCGTGGTAACGGCGGGTAACGCGCGGATTATCGCTTCGGTTCCCGACGCTACCGCTTCCATCCTCGCATCCGCAGCTCCGCAAAGTCCCGCGCAGATCACGATCACTCCTCCCACCGCTTCTCTGATACAGCAGCTGCGGGCCCCGGAGGTCACCGGAGTCGCACTGGATATCAGAGTTCCGTCGGCTGTCGGCAGCAATGCCAACTCCAATGTTCAAGTCGCGATCAGCGCGGATGCGGGTCTGCTGAACGCGGCAAGAGAAGCCGGCAAAGATTTGGAGATTTCTGTTTTGGATACGGCTACCGGCAAAACGATCTATTCCTGGAAATTCAGCGGAGCCGATTTGGCGCAGACAGATTTCGCTGTAACCCGCGGCCTGAATCTGGCGATGACGGTACAGTCCGTTACTCAGGTTGCGTCAGTGCACAGCGTTGTACCTTCCGGAAATGGAGTGGTGCTGCGCTTCGCCAATAACGGCCAAAAGCCGGCGCCCGCCCCCGGGGGGGGGAACGGGCAGCCGGCTCCTGCCACGGTGAGGGTAGATTTGAGTTCGTTTGGGTATCAGCCCGGGCAAATATTATATTTTTACCATTGGAATCCGGCTACCGGCAGGTTGGAGCCGGCAGGGAGGGAACCGGTTATGGTAGACGCTCAGAGCTACGGGAGTGTGACAGTAACCCACAACTCCGATTTCGTCCTGCTGCCCGAGAAGCTGAGTACAGGATCTCTCACGCTGGATACTCGCAGCTATACGCTGCCCGTAGGTAGGGCATATGAGATCGGAGTCAAATTGACGGGAGAGGGCAGCACTCTTAAGGTGGTTCCTTCCAGAAGCGGCATTGTAAAAGTAGAAGCGCTGAAAAATGGGAATTATAAAATCACGGGCCTGAAAAACGGCACTGCCTTCATATCCTTTGATGTTTACGCTGGAAGCAAGCTGTTGACCCATGCCTCTGTAAAGGTCAGCGTTCAGAGCGGCGGCAAAGCGCAGGGAATATCCGGCAAGCAGACGGCAGTATTTTAAAAATTCACAAAGAGACTTCAGCCAGTGAAAATTTGAGGCTCTTAATCAACAATCCCCTCAGCAGGAACCTTTTTCGGCTGAGGGGATTGTAATTTTGGCATAAAGCGCGGATGCTGCTCAATGTATTCCCTGAAAGTTTCTCCGTTTAACAATCCTGAGAAAAAAACCGCTGCGCCGTCTGTTCTGACAGGAGGAAGAGCCGTCAGTTTGCCTGTATTTTCGGAAAAGGTTGAAGCGCTTGTGGACAATATCATATTAGTCCTCCATATTTTTGCCATTGTGGGCTGTTCCGCCGGTACAGGTGGTTTAGAGCATGAAAAAAGACCGACACTCGATTTTCATCAAGAGGTGGTCTGGAATTGGCGGAGAATGCCGCGCGAAATTCAAACACGCATATTTCGTAAACGGGATGTTGGTGTTGTTACTATATCTTAAGAAAGGCTAATCCTAGTTGACAGATTGAAAAAGGTTTGTCAGCTCGGGTTCAGCCAGTGTCGGGACATATTGCCTCGCCAGCGCTGCCCCAAAGGATTTTTCATCGACATTCACTTCACTAGCTATTGCGAAGTTTGTTTTGGCAAACCGTTAATGACAATTCTTTTTTTCAAGAGCACAATTTTTAATTACATCTGTCCATTCCTGTGGTCGGCAAGCCAAAAGCTCTTCGTGTTTTAAATTGTGTTCGATAATATCGGGATGAATAAAATGCTGATGATAGCGCTCCAAATACTGGGGACCCATCTTTGCTGCATATAGGCAATGTACGGTCGTATGAGAAACTTCAATCCCATCATAGAGCCTTGTAACCAGATCTGAATAGAATTGATTCTCAATGCTTGCTTTTTCCACAAACGACATGTTTTGCCCACCAGAGCCAAGAATCATTCTCATGAAACAATCTAAATAGTGCGGACTTGTTTTTTTCTTCAGCAACCTTGTAATCAAGGGATTCAGCCTGTTTTTTTGCAAAGTGCGGTATAAAAAGGAGGAGAGCAATTTAGCCTGGATCTTTGCGGCATAACCGTCTTCCTGGTCCAAATCAGAACTGCCTAAAATACCGTGATCCATATGAATCCGATTCCTTTGCAAGAGTAGTCCGACAAAAGAGCCTCCCAAAGAACAACCGTAGGCCGCATGTATTTTCCCCAAAAATCGCTTGTTTAAAAAAGATTCGATCTTTTCGGTCTCTGTTATCATATCTGGAAATATCGTATGCTCTGTTTCATCAAAACCATCGTAAGATACGCAAACAACAAGAAAGCTATCCTGGAGCAGTTCAATAACATGCCCGAAATTATTTTTCCAGTGGGAGCATGTTCCCGGGAGCAACAGGAGGGTCGGATTGTTGCGATTGCCAAATTCATAAAATTTCATTAAGTCGGCCTCTAAATAAATATCGTGTTAGCTTAAACTAATATATTGCAATATTAGCACTAATCACGACTTCTGTCAAATTCGGTATTGGTCTTAAAGATCAGATCAATCATGACCAAACAGGGACTCTTAAAAAGAAAGAACCGCTAAGAATCCAGCGTATAAGCCAATTCTTTGAGGTTCCATTTGGTGGACACTGTGGAAAAAAGATTTCTTATCATTCTCAAAAAAGGGCATCCCGTCCTCAAAATAAATCAGATTCTCCGCAGGCATTGACCAAATTCATGATACCACAAATCCGCAATCTTTTCATGGCCGTGTTCAGACATTCATGCGACTGTCTGCGTTCGGTAGACCTTCCATTGATCATTCCTGTTCAGTTTTCTGCTGAAACGCGAAGGAAGCTTCTTTGGTTGAACCATATCGGGTGGCGGTTTTAAATGGATGATTTGTTTCTGCGCCAATGGTTTTGGCGAAACGGAGTGCTCCAGAAACGGATAATCCCACCAGCATAAAATGGTTGCTTTCGCATATTTTCCATTCTTCTGCCGGTCGGAATCATTATAGGGATTTCACTGAAGCCGCTGCCATTCTTTCGGTGCAGAGCATCCCCTTGGCGGGGAGGCTCACACGCTGTCACAAACGGCTCACACGCCGTTTCAACTGATGTGGTGGTGGGTCTACAGCTTCATCGGGGCAGCTATCGCTTACAGGGGCGCAGCTGGGTTCCACGTTTTCGGTACAATTTTCTGCATGGAGGGTATCGGCAAAGACGTCCTCCTGAATGGCTTTCATGAGCGCCAGCTTGGAAAGGTTCCGTTCCGCCTAGCTACCGCAGAGACAATCTGTTCCAAATACAGCGCACTGTTCTTTTTCAATGCTTTCATAGGCTTCTCCTTATGGTATTACGGAACTTTAACCGGTTCCGAACCCGGATACTTCATTGTACATCATAGAAAAAATGGTCGGGATATGGAGGCTTATTTGGTGTGCCCAAAAACAGCATACAGTAGAACAAACCATAAAAATGGCTCTAAGCAACGAATGGAGCGGGATTCAAACGAATCCCGCTCCAACTATTGACAAAGAGCCTTTCTTTACATATATCTTAACACCATGAATTTTCTTCTATATATATTTTTATTTCAATACTGAATTCGCCAATTTTTGTAGAAATTTCTCCCGCTTCTCCTGAGCCCCTTTAGAAACATCCCCGCAGTAGAGCCACTTAGCATTTGTAATTCCTATGCTTTTTAATGTAGTATTGATAAATGTTTTCTGAATTAGATTACCGGCAATAAATTTTAAATACCAACGAGGAGATTGGCCTGTTGTTATCACTTTGGCAGATTTAATATTGGTTAATTGCCCCTTTAATCCTGTACTTGTTTCTATATATGCGAAATTTTTCAACATAACTTTATCGAAGAAACCTTTAAGGATTGCAGGTGTATCGTACCACCAAAGGGGAAAAATAAAAATAATTTCATCTGTTTTTCTTAACATGCTTTGATATTTCGTTACTAAAGGGTCCTTATGTTGTCCTTTTGAATACAAAGCCAACTCCTCTTCGGTCATAACAGGATTAAAATTCTCTTTATTTAAGTCAATTACCTTATATTCCTTTTTCTCTTTCACTAAGACACTTATTACCGTATCCAGTATAGCCTTATTAAAACTTCCGTACCATGGATGAGCGAATACAATTGTTACCATATTAAAACACCTCTCAATTAATATTTTATAATTTCTGTCCCTAATATATAGGCAGCTTTTTTAGATTGCTCATTTTTAGAAACCTCTACCTCATATGTGCTCACATTAAAGTTTTGTATAAACTTCATCCCAAGATATTGGGAAAGCATAGCGATGGATTGAGCGATATTGGGGACCCCCGCATTGAGTTCATTGCTATCTCCAAAGGTAGTTAACAATACAATTTTTTTATTTAATAAAGTATGATAATCCACTGCATGCAGCCGGTCTAAAAAAGTTTTTAACTGTCCAGTCATATTAAAAACATAAACGGGGGTAGCAAAAACTAAAACATCAGCTTTTTCAACACTTTCATAAATATTCTGCATATCATCCTTTAATACACACGAGCTTTTACTGCTTTTCTGGCAGGTGTTGCAACCTGTACAATACTGTATATTTTTTGATTGGAGAAAAATTGTTTCTACTTGTGGTGAAGGGTTTAAATCCTCTGCACCTTTTAAATATTCTTTCAATAAAATAGCTGTATTGCCTTTATCTCGTGGGCTTGCTAAAATGGAAAGTATGTTCATAATTATTCCTTCCTTTCATTTAACTTGTTGATAATATGATACTTTAGTGCACACATATGCATATTTCAACTTTTTTAAAAAGGCAATCCTGCCTTTTTAAATTTCATTGCTGTATTAATTTTTTTAAATTACTTGCTGTTAATTCAAATTTTTCAAGAATATATTTATCGTTCAATTCATAAAAAACATTCCTATTCTCTTTAATCTTATTAACTATCTCATATCTGTACATTAAATCCAAGTGTCTTGAAATAACGGAACGATGCTGTGTGAAATTATCAGAGATATCTTTGATATTTTTAGTGCCGTTTATAGCTAAGTATTTCATAATATCACATCGTACCGGATCAAACAAAGTCTTAAAAAATTCAAAATCAATGCTTTCTTCTATTTCTTTGGTACATTCTAAAATTAAACCATTATTATTCATATTTATCACCTAGATAACATTATATATGCACACGCATGCATTTGTCAACAATTTTGATTGATAAAATAAAACAAAGTCAAAGCTGGATATGGATGTTCAGCTGGACGGGCTCCAGAATAGTCTGCTATAAATGACTGCTTTGCTATGCTATAATCTATAAAAAGAAAGAGGTAAAATGTCCATAGTATCACAATAAAAAAATTTTACTGGTTGATGACGAAGCAGGTCTCTTGGATATGCTGAAAATCACACTGAAAAAAGAGCGTTTTACCGATAAAACTTGTGCTTACACCGCAAAGGAGGCCTTAAATTTCAATCGGTTTTCAATCAGCGTTAAAAATCAGTACTCTTTTTGGTTTCAGCTCATTCCTTTGATTGTATTTTGAGTGGCGCCCTTTTTCTCTGTGCGAAAAAGGGCGCCACTCATGAATGTTTTTACTTGTAGGTTTGAGTCCTGTCTGAGTGAAGCTTTTACCCTAATAAATCTACGAGAAAAGGGCTTCCACTTTTCATCGTGGAAGACCTGGATTTACTGGATTTGTAACCAATAAATCTTATTTGCTTTTTGTTTTTGGTGGAGGTCTGTCTTCGCTGGTCGAACACTAAACGTCTAAATGCAAATTATTTTGCAATATAAAAATGAGCGTTGAATTTACTCTTAATAAAATAAGATTTTCCTGTAGAGTCGTGAACAACAAATCTAATTTTGTTATTAGCCCCTATTATCCCTTTTTCAACCTGCTCGTTTATTAATTTTTGAAATAAGTCTTTAGAATAAAAAAAGGTTACGTTTTCTTCTGGCTCTAATATGTAAGGAGTCTTAACGGCCACCATTTTATCAAATATAGTTTCTTCAAATCCTGAAGTTAGAATAAGAATAAAACTATCCTTTAATTTAATTCCCCAATTGCTAACAATAACTTTTTTGTTGCCAATATTTGAAATACTCATAGCAACATAAAGCTTTTTATCAAAGCTATTTGGATTCATAACTACATTGTTCTCAATAAACTGACACTTCAATTTTTTTCTACTTGCATATTTCGTCTGCCATAGTGCGACTATAACAGCAGAAAAGGTAGCTATTACACCAAGTCCAGTTATAATAAGTGAGGATATTTCAAATACTGACATCTTTTAAATCCTCCAAATCCATATTTTAACTGCCATCATTTAATTACCTAGCTGGTCGAACCCTAAATTTCTACACTTAGCACGAACCCATAAGAGAAAACATATATGTTTCCCTCACGGGTTCGTACAGTGTTAACGTTGGTGGAGATGACCCGTGCGTCACCTTGTCTTTTACAGCTAGCAGGAAAGAGGTTTTATCAGCATAGGCCCTCATCCATGGCCGGGAGATGAGGGCGTTTTTAGCCTTGCCTCCCCTCTCAAACAGGTGTATAATCACCCGGGGTGATAAAATGTTAGAT
>OAUF01000949.1_pt1 | contig 13559 bp, 10 predicted proteins | sample 1495111 | NCBI WGS metagenome assembly OAUF01 (sample SAMEA2580002, study PRJEB22360) | human gut metagenome | reverse complement strand
GGGGGCCAGCCGTGCGCAGGTGCTGTGGTTTGTTATTTTGCCGGGTGCCTTGCCGGAAATTCTTACCGGGTTGCGTATTGGACTGGGCGTGGGGTGGTCGACGCTGGTGGCAGCTGAACTGATCGCTGCCACGCGAGGGTTAGGATTTATGGTGCAGTCAGCCGGTGAGTTTCTGGCAACGGATGTGGTGCTGGCGGGGATCGCGGTGATTGCCATTATCGCCTTTTTACTGGAACTGGGTCTGCGCGCGCTGCAGCGGCGCCTGACGCCCTGGCATGGAGAAGTACAATGAGTGAACGTCTGAGCATTACCCCGCTGGGGCCGTACATTGGCGCACAAATCACTGGTGCGGATTTGACGCGTCCGCTGAGCGATAATCAGTTTGAACAGCTTTATCATGCGGTATTGCGCCACCAGGTGGTGTTTCTGCGGCAGCAGGTGATTACGCCACAACAGCAGCGGGCACTGGCGCTGCGTTTCGGCGATCTGCATATTCACCCTGTCTATCCACATGCCGAAGGGGTAGAGGAAATTATCGTGCTGGATACCCATAACGATAATCCGCCGGATAACGACAACTGGCACACTGATGTCACCTTTATCGACACGCCGCCTGCCGGGGCGATCCTGGCAGCAAAAGAGCTGCCATCGGTCGGGGGAGACACTCTATGGACCAGCGGAATTGCCGCTTATGACGCATTGTCTGAGCCGTTTCGTCAGCTGTTGAGTGGCCTGCGGGCAGAGCATGATTTCCGTAAATCGTTCCAGGAATATAAATACCGCAAGACACCAGAAGAGCATCAGCGCTGGCTGGATGCGGTGGCGAAACATCCGCCATTGCTACATCCGGTGGTGCGGACCCATCCGGTAAGCGGTAAACAGGCACTGTTTGTGAATGAGGGATTTACTACGCGAATTGTCGATGTGACGGAAAAAGAGAGCGAGGCGTTACTAAGCTTTTTATTCGCCCATATCACCAAACCGGAGTTTCAGGTGCGCTGGCGCTGGCAGCCCAACGATGTGGCGATTTGGGATAATCGCGTCACGCAACATTATGCCAATGCGGATTATCTGCCGCAGCGGCGTATTATGCACCGGGCGACGATCCTCGGGGATCAGCCTTTTTATCGGGCAGGGTGATTGTTGGTGGGGTTTTACTTATCGGGCCTGGAACTGTCGGCCCGATAAGGTGAAGTCGCCATTCGGCAACAAAGTGGTTAGCGCAGGATTTTCTTCTCAGCCAGATCCAGTGCGAAGTAACTGAAGATCAGATCCGCGCCAGCGCGTTTGATCGAGCCTAAGCTTTCCAGAACCACTTTCTCTTCATCTATTGCACCTGCCATCGCCGCGAATTTGATCATCGCGTATTCACCGCTGACCTGATAAGCGCCAATCGGCAGCTCGGTGCGCTCGCGGATATCACGCAGAATATCGAGATACGCGCCAGCCGGTTTCACCATCAGGCAGTCTGCGCCCTGGGCTTCATCCAGCAGCGATTCACGAATCGCTTCACGGCGATTCATCGGGTTCATTTGATATGTTTTACGATCGCCTTTCAGCGCCGTGCCTGCGGCTTCACGGAACGGGCCGTAGAAAGAAGAGGCAAACTTGGTGGAGTAGGACATGATCGCAGTATCGGTGAAGCCCGCGGCGTCCAGCGCCTGGCGAATCGCCTGTACCTGGCCGTCCATTGCGGCGGAAGGGGCGATGAAATCTGCGCCCGCTGCTGCGGCAACGACTGCCTGCTTGCCGAGGTTAGCAAGGGTTAAGTCGTTATCAACGCCGTGTTCGCATAATACACCGCAGTGACCGTGCGAGGTGTATTCACAGAAACAGGTGTCGGACATGACGATCATTTCCGGTACGGTCTGCTTACAGATACGCGACATGCGCGCCACCAGACCGTCTTCTTTCCAGGCATCGCTGCCGGTCTCATCGGTGTGATGAGAAATCCCGAAGGTCATGACCGAGCGGATGCCTGCATTAGCAATACGTTCGATTTCGCGCGCCAGGTGTTTCTCTGGTATGCGCATCACGCCGGGCATGGCGTCGATAGCTTTGTAATCGTCGAGTTCTTCTTCAACAAAGATCGGCAACACCAGGTCATTTAAGCTGAGTGTTGTCTCTTCAAACATAGCGCGCAGCGCAGGGGATTTGCGCAGGCGACGAGGGCGTTGGATTAGGTCTGTCATGGTATGCCTGATGTTTGTGGAATCGAAGGCCGTAGTATACCCGAACCTGAGGGCGAGGGGTTTACGAAAGTTGGCGTTATGCCGAGGTTATGTTGATGTTACCAATGCTTGGTATTATGTGTTATCTCTATTTTTGCAATTATGACTATTTTAAATAGTGATTAGTTTTATGGTGAATTTAGTTTAATTTAATTTTTAATTAAGTGGCGAGATTTAACAGCATTTATTTGCTGACGTTTGATTTTTAAGCTAATCATAATTTCAATATATTGTTTCGCCAATGGTTTTACATGTAACTGTCTAAAATAAAAATGATTTTTACGTTTATTTGCTGTTTCGAATAATTTGCATGTCTATTGTCCGTAATCGGACTTAAACCAAAGAATAATTGAACCTTTCCTTTGTGAAACCGCATAATCTTCCCCGCGAAACATAAAATGTTTTCTTTGCATTGATAATTGATGGATCAACTATATTACGTCCCTGAGGAGGGATGACAAATGCACACTTGGAAAAAGAAACTTGTAGTCTCACAATTAGCATTAGCCTGCACTTTGGCAATCACTTCTCAGGCGAATGCTTCAACTGATATCTCTGGGACCACCTACACAACGTTTGCTCATTATAATGACGCATCCTATGCGGATGGCGTCTATTATGATGGATATGTTGGTTGGAACAATTACGACACCGATAGTATTTATAACGGTGATATTTATCCGGTAATCAATAACGCCACTGTCAACGGCGTTATTTCTACTTATTATCTGGATGATGGACTGTCAACTAACAGCAATAACAATAGCCTGACGATTAAAAACAGCACCATTCACGGTATGGTGACATCCGAATGTATGACCACGGATTGTACTAACCGTACGGGTACTGACTATTACTACGATCGCCTGGCGATGAACGTCATCAATTCAACTATCGATGACAACTACGAACATTATACCTACAACGGTACGTATAATGACGCAGCTGACACACACGTTGTCGACGTTTATAACCTGGGTACAGCTATCACGCTGGATCAAGAAGTTGATCTGTCTATCTCCGCCAACTCTCATGTCGCTGGCATAACCCTGACTCAGGGTTACGAGTGGGCAGATATTGACGATAATACCGTCAGCACTGGCGTAAACAGCAGTGAAGTATTTAACAACACTATCGCTGTCAGCGATTCTACTCTGACCTCTGGTTCATGGACTGACGAAGGCACCACCGGTTGGTTTGGTAACACCAGCAATGCAAGCGACTACAGCGGCTCTTATACTCCAGACGATATTGCGTTAGCGGTTATTGCTAATCCAAATGCGGATAACGCGATGCAGACCACCGCAACGTTTAACAATTCCACGCTGATGGGTGACGTGCTGTTCTCCAGCAACTTCGATGAGAATTTCTTCCCGAACGGTGCTGACACTTATCGCGATACCGATGCTGACCTGGATACCAATGGTTGGGACGGTACTGACCGTCTGGATCTGACTCTGAACAACGGCAGTAAGTGGGTCGGCGCGGCAATGTCCGTGCACCAGGTTGACACCGATGGTGACGGAGTTTATGACAGCTACGATGCGGGTACTGAAGCCACCGCTACGCTGATCGACATCACCGCTAACAGCCTGTGGCCGGATTCAACCTACGGTATTGATAGCGACACAACTTCTTATGACGAAAATGGTCATGTAGTGGGCAACGCTGTCTACCAGAGCGGCCTGTTCAACGTCACGCTGAACGGTGCTTCACAGTGGGATACCACCAAAACTTCCCTGATTGATACCCTGAGCATCAACAGCGGTTCTGTCGTCAACGTGGGTGATTCTGAGCTGGTTGCTGACTCCATCTCTCTGACTGGTGCTTCTGCACTGAACATCAACGAAGATGGTCATGTTGCAACTGATACGCTGTCTATCGACAACAGTACTGTCACAATCGCCGATGATGTTTCTGCTGGCTGGAATGTGCTTGAAGCTGCGCTGTATGCAAACACCATTAACGTCACTAACAACGGCGTTCTGGATGTGGGTAACAGTACCGGTAATGCACTGCAGGTTGATACCCTGAACCTGACTAGCTACACCGACGCTTATAACCATGTTAACGCGGGTGTTTTCGACATCAACAGCACTGACTATGTGCTGAATGCTGATCTGACCAACGATCGCACTAACGATAAATCTCAGTCTAACTACGGTTATGGCGTGATCGCGATGAACTCTGATGGTCATCTGACTATCAACGGTAACGGCGATTCCGACACCTCAGGCGATCAGTCTGAAGTTGATAACTATGGTGACCATGTAGCTGCGGCAACCGGTAACTATAAAGTCCGTATCGACAACGCGACTGGCGCAGGTTCTGTTGCGGATTACAAGGGTAACGAGCTGGTCTACGTTAACGACGCGAACAGCACTGCGACCTTCTCTGCAGCTAACAAAGCTGACCTGGGTGCTTACACCTATCAGGCACAGCAGCAGGGTAACACCGTTGTTCTGCAGCAGATGGAACTGACAGACTACGCGAACATGGCGCTGAGCATTCCTTCTGCTAACACCAATATCTGGAACCTGGAACAAGATACCGTTGGTACTCGTCTGACTAACGCGCGTCATGGCCTGGTTGATAACGGTGGCGCATGGGTAAGCTACTTCGGTGGTAGCTTCGATGCAGATAACGGCACCATTAACTACGATCAGGATGTTAACGGCATCATGGTCGGTGTTGATTCCAAAATTGATGGTAACAACGCTAAGTGGATTGTCGGTGCTGCAGCAGGCTTCGCGAAAGGTGATATGAGCGACCGTACCGGTCAGGTGGATCAGGATAGCCAGACTGCCTATATCTACTCTTCTGCTCACTTTGCCAACAACATCTTTGTTGACGGTAACTTAAGCTACTCTCACTTCAACAACGATCTGTCTGCCAACATGAGCAACGGTGAGTATGTTGATGGCAGCACCTCATCTGACGCCTGGGGCTTTGGCTTGAAACTGGGTTATGACCTGAAGCTGGGTGATGCAGGTTACGTAACGCCATACGGCAGCGTATCCGGTCTGTTCCAGTCTGGTGATGACTATAAGCTGAGCAACGACATGAAAGTTGACGGTCAGTCTTATGACAGCATGCGTTATGAACTCGGTGTCGATGCAGGTTATACCTTCGCTTATAGCGACGACCAGGCGCTGACCCCGTACTTCAAACTGGCCTACGTTTACGACGACTCTAACAACGATTCTGACGTAAACGGCGACTCTATCGACAACGGTGTAGAAGGTTCTGCGGTACGTGTTGGACTGGGTACTCAGTTCAGCTTTACCAAAAACTTCAGCGCATACACCGATGCTAACTACCTCGGTGGTGGCGATGTTGATCAAGACTGGTCTGCAAATGTTGGTGTTAAATATACCTGGTAAGACATCTCTTGTTGTTAAAGAAAAGATAATCTAACTCAGAAAAATGCCCGTCACGGATTTGACGGGCATTTATTGCAAGGGATGCCCAAATGTTGTCTGCAAATAAACCGCTTGTGGAATTTGGTAAGCTTGATAAATGTTTGTCAAAATATGGCAAACACTTTGAGTGTGATAACGATAAAGAAATAATTTATTCCAGTGATATAAACAGTGACGATACCTTTATCATTTTAAATGGTGTAATTTCTCTGAGGCGAGGGGAGAATGTGCTGGTCGGTATTGCTCAGGCACCGTTTATTATGGGGCTTTCAGATGGTGTGATAAAAACAGATATACAATACAGATTAATCACGGAAAGCGATTGTACGGGATACCATCTACCTGCCTCGCAAACAATTAATATAATTGAAGAGTGCCAGCTTTGGCGTGAAGCTTTTTGTTGGTTGGCATGGCAAAACTCCATGCTTGAATTACGCGATCTGCAGTTGATCGGCAACAACCCCTACGATCAGATTCGCGCGACATTGATCTCTATGACGAAATGGGATGAAGCCCTTCGTTCACGCATTGGCGTTATGAACTATATTCACCAACGCACACGAATTTCACGCTCGGTTGTCGCTGAGGTTCTCGCAGCATTGCGTAAAGGCGGTTACATTGAAATGAATAAAGGCAAACTGGTGTGCATTAACCGTTTGCCTTTTGAGTATTGAATCAGGATGCAGGAATGACCTGTGGCTTGTACCCGCTCAACTCTGCAACCAGTTCGTTGATACCGTCGCTCATATTGGTAAAACGGGTCAGCGGAGAGCGCGTCACTACGACAAATGCCCCAACGTTTTGCTGTGGGATCATCGCCATATAGGTAATGAAGCCACCGCCGCCACCGGTTTTTTGAATAATTCCCGGTCTGCCATTCTTCGGCGCCATGTAGACCCAGCCCAAACCAAGCGCATCGGCTCTGCCTGGAACGTCCATTCCCACCACTTTAGTTAACTGCGTACGCTGGTAAATCAGCGTCTGCATCCGGTCGGCCTGCTGGCTACGATGATAAAAGTCAGAAGAAAGATACTGCTGCATCCAGCGCATCATATCGCCAGGCGTTGAATAGACGCCGCCGCTGCCCATCGCTGCCAGCGTATTGTTACAAGGACTGGCACCTTTTTCCGCGACCATCAGGCGTCGGCACTGATCGGGAGATGGCGTAAAGGTGGTGTCTTTCATCCCCAGCGGACGGGTGATTTTTTCTTCAAACAGCTGCGGATAAGGCTTACCGGACGCGGTACCCAGCGCATCGGCCAGCAGATCAAACGCCAGGTTGGAATAAGAAGCCTGCGATCCTGGTGCGGCTTTAAGCGTAGCCGTTGAGAGATAGCTCCAGCGCTGCTCGCGGGTTGGCCAGACAAACACCGGGCGCTTGGCCGCGCCGCCTGGCTGTTCGCGCGGCAGTGCGCTGGTATGTGTCGCCAGATTCACCAGCGTAATTGGTGTTCCTTGATAAGTGGGTACGCGTGCGCCAGGAGGTGCATATTTACTCAATGGATCGTTGAGTTTGACCGTGCCCTGATCGAGTAGTTTCACCAGCATTTCGCTGGTCATTAATTTGGTAATTGAGGCAATGCGGATTACGGAATCCAGTTGCGGGTGAACATTATTGCCGGGGCGTGTTTCACCAAAACTGCGAAATACACGCTGATTACCATCAATCACCACGAGCGCCATCCCCGTAGCACCACTGCCGTAAAATATATGGTCGGCATAACGATCAACGATATCAGAGGCGAAGACCGGATCGGTTATAGGCTGTGCCGCCTGGACAGATGTCAATGACGCCGCACACAGCGCGGCAGAAAAAAGCAGACTACGTTTCAACGGTGGTGTCCATGAGTTAGAGAAAGTGAAAAAGGATGTCGTGCGTATGCGTATTTATACTACTCATCGGCGTATTGCAAAGCGCTTATCAACCAATGATAGTGGGAAAAACGTAACGATGAGTAAACACAGGAGTTTCCTGGATTGCGGATGTTCGCTTTTGTGATCTCACGCTGTGATAATCTGCACATACTGGAACGTTGTCGAGTGTGAAAACCACAGAAACAATTCTTCATAACCGAGGTGCGAACTAAGTGCCTCGGTTTTGGTCACAATTGTCGGTTTCAGCTTGTGTTTTTGGGCGTAAGCCGTCTGGCCTCCGCACTCTACGGTGGCAAATGCACAGCAGTCGTCATAACGATAAGAAGTTAGCAGGAGAGCACTATGTTTAAGTCTTTTTTCCCAAAGCCGGGGCCGTTCTTTATTTCGGCATTTATTTGGGCACTGGTCGCCGTTGTATTCTGGCAAGCAGGTGGGGGAGCCTGGGTTGCACATATTACCGGCGCGTCGGGAGACGTACCTATTAGCGCAGCGCGTTTTTGGTCGTTGGATTACCTGATTTTTTATGCGTACTACATTCTTTGTGTCGGGGTGTTCGCGCTGTTCTGGTTTCTCTACAGTCCACACCGCTGGCAGTACTGGTCTATTCTGGGCACATCGCTGATTATTTTTGTGACCTGGTTTCTGGTTGAAGTCGGCGTCGCCGTCAACGCCTGGTATGCGCCATTTTATGACCTGATTCAAACAGCGCTCAGCGCACCACACAAGGTGAAGATTGAGCAGTTCTATCATGAAGTGGGCGTTTTTCTCGGCATTGCGCTGATAGCCGTGGTCATTGGTGTGATGAACAACTTCTTCGTTAGCCACTATGTGTTCCGCTGGCGTACCGCGATGAACGAACACTATATGGCGCACTGGCAGCATTTGCGTCACATCGAAGGCGCAGCGCAGCGTGTGCAGGAAGACACCATGCGTTTTGCTTCTACGCTGGAAGATATGGGCGTCAGCTTTATCAACGCGATTATGACGCTGATTGCCTTCCTGCCTGTACTGGTAACGCTCTCTGCCCATGTTCCTGACCTGCCGATTGTTGGACATGTGCCTTATGGCCTGGTGATTGCCGCGATTGTCTGGTCGCTGATGGGAACCGGTTTACTGGCCGTGGTCGGGATAAAGCTTCCCGGGCTGGAGTTTAAAAACCAGCGCGTGGAAGCGGCCTATCGTAAAGAATTGGTCTATGGCGAAGATGATGGCAACCGTGCGACGCCACCGACGGTGCGTGAACTGTTCCATGCGGTACGGCAAAACTACTTCCGTCTCTATTTTCACTATATGTACTTCAATATTGCCCGTATTCTTTACCTGCAGGTTGATAACGTTTTCGGCTTGTTCCTGCTGTTTCCGTCGATTGTTGCCGGTACGATTACGCTCGGCCTGATGACGCAAATCACTAACGTGTTTGGCCAGGTGCGCGGCTCGTTCCAGTATCTGATTAACTCCTGGACAACGTTAGTAGAACTGATGTCTATTTATAAGCGTCTGCGCAGCTTTGAACGAGAGCTTGATGGTCAGGATATTCAGGAAGTTACCCATACGCTGAGTTAATAATAAGGAGATGTTATGTCGACGGTTTCCCGTCTTTACCCCTTGTCTGGTCTGGCAGCACTGGTGCTGGTGGGATGTAGTAGCCAACCTGCGCAGCCGCTAAAAAAGGGGGAGAAAGCCGTCGATGTGGCGAGCGTGGTGCGCCAGAAAATGCCCGCCAGCGTGAAAGACCGGGACGCGTGGGCGCAGGATTTGGCAAAGACCTTTGAAAGCCAGAAGCTGGCACCGACGGTTGAAAACATCTGTTCGGTGCTGGCGGTAGCGCAGCAGGAGTCAAACTTCCAGGCCGATCCGGCTGTTCCTGGTTTAAGCAAAATCGCCTGGAAAGAGATTGACCGTCGCGCAGAACGCATGCATATCCCGCTGTTTGTCGTGCATACCGCGCTAAAGATTAACTCGCCAACGGGGAAAAGCTACAGCGAGCGTCTGGATACGGTGAAGACGGAAAAACAGCTTAGCGCCATCTTTGATGATTTCATCAACATGGTGCCGATGGGGCAGACATTGTTCGGATCGCTTAATCCGGTACATACCGGTGGTCCAATGCAGGTCAGTATCGCGTTTGCTGAGCAGCACACCAGCGGGTATCCGTGGAAAATGGCGGGGACGGTACGTCAGGAAGTGTTTAGCCGCCGTGGTGGGTTATGGTTCGGTACGTATCATCTGCTCAACTACCCGGCGAATTACAGTGCGCCAATCTTCCGCTTCGCCGATTTTAATGCCGGATGGTATGCGAGCCGCAATGCAGCTTTCCAGAATGCGGTCAGTAAAGCCAGCGGAGTGAAGCTGGCGATGGACGGGGATCTGATTCTCTATGGCAGCAGTGAGCCGGGCAAAACGGAGCTGGCGGTACGTAAACTGGCCGGGAAGCTAGGGATGAGCGAGATCCGCCGTCAACTGCAAAAAGGTGACAGCCTGGCCTTTGAAAAAACCGCATTGTACGAAAAGGTTTATAAGCTGGCGGAAGCGAAGACCGGGAAAACGTTACCCCGTGAAATGCTGCCGGGCATTCAACTGGAAAGCCCGAAGATCACGCGTAATCTGACTACTGCGTGGTTTGCTAAACGGGTGGACGATCGTCGGGCGAAGTGTATGAATCAGTCATCTTTATGACGACGGTGACGCCAGCGCATGACCGCCGCTATGACGCCAAGAATCAGGCTTCCGGCCAGGAAGGGGATCAGTCCAAAGAGGGTACCGACGCCTAAACCGATTTCAACCCGCGGGCGTCCTGTCTCCTGCATTTGCAGCTGCATCAGTTCTTCATAGATGCCGGGCGCGTGGGCCAACAGATTTAAAATCTGTGCACCCGCCCAGAAGCAAAACAGCACAAATACGGCATACGCAATGTTGCCGGGCAGGGAGGAGGGATCCCGATGCTTGCCCTTAAACAGGGATTTTGAGAGCGTAAAATCAGCCATAAAGACCTCCGGAAATAACCTGCTTTTTTTGACGTAATGCCTGGAACTGAGAGTGAGTCTGACAGGTGATCGGCAATGTCAATATCAGAATGATGGTAATTTCAGGTAGAGATTATTCCTGGATTTCGGTTTTTTGTTGGCGGTCACAATTATGTAACCTTAAGTTAAACTGAGTTACATTTAAGAAATTCCGCACAGGCCACAGACGCCCTCGGGGAAATGTGCGAGGATGCCTTACTGTGTTGTATTTTCACCGGAGCTGTTATGAACCTGCCTGTAAAAATCCGCCGAGACTGGCACTACTATGCCTTCGCTATTGGGCTTATCTTTATTCTGAATGGCGTGGTGGGGTTATTAGGTTTTGAAGCGCAGGGATGGCAAACTTATGCGGTGGGGCTGGTGACCTGGGTGATTAGCTTTTGGCTGGCCGGATTAATCATCCGTCGCCGCGTTGAAGATGATGAAGCAAAGGATGCCCAATAGCTCTATCAGGCATCCTGACGGGTTTACATACTGGTTTTCAGCGCGCTATCCGCAGCATGGCGTTCCAGCGCCAGTTCGATCAGGCGAGTGATCAAATCGGTATAGCCTAAACCGCTCGCCTGCCACAGCTTCGGATACATACTGATGTTGGTAAAGCCAGGCAGCGTGTTGATCTCATTGATCACAACGTCGTTTTCAGCAGTTAAGAAGACGTCCACGCGCGCCATACCGGCACAGCCCAGAGTCTGGTAGGCCTGAATGGCGATTTCGCGGATCTTATCGTTAATCTCTGGCGCAATTGCTGCCGGAACGACAACTTTGGCACCGTTATCGTCAATGTATTTAGTGTCGTAAGCGTAAAAATCGCTGTTCAGCACGATCTCACCACAGGTACTGGCCTGCGGATGATCGTTGCCCAGTACCGCACATTCGATCTCGCGGCCTTTGATCCCTTGCTCCACAACGACTTTATGATCGAATTCAAATGCCAGCGCGACGGCCTGATCGTATTGGGCTTCGCTGGTTACTTTACTGACGCCAACGGACGATCCCTGGTTGGCCGGTTTTACAAACAGCGGCAGACCCAGGCGGGATTCCACTTCGGCAAAGCTGATGCTGTTGCGATTCGCGCGAGTGAGCGTAATAAATGGCGCGATGTTTAACCCGGCATCACGCAGCAGACGTTTGGTCACGTCTTTATCCATACAGGCGGCAGAACCCAGCACATCAGAACCGACAAACGGCAGGTTCGCCACGCGCAGCATGCCCTGCAGAGAGCCATCTTCACCCAGAGTACCGTGTACGATCGGGAAAATAACATCGACCGTCGGCAGCGGTTGACCGTTTTGTGCATCGATCAACTGGTGCTCTTGTTTACCCGGTACCTGCGCCAGGCTGGTCTCAGAAGGTCGCAACGCAATATGCGCCGGATCGTCTGAATTGAGCAGATAGTTACTGGCATCGCTGACGTGCCATTGCCCTTGTTTATCAATACCTAACAGCACAACGTCAAAGCGAGTCTTGTCGATGGCATCGACAATATTTTTTGCCGATTGCAATGACACTTCATGTTCCGCTGATTTACCACCAAATACGATTCCTACCCGCAACTTTGCCATCTTAAAAACCCATTCCATGAATGCAAAGCACATACATTACCACGACAAAACGCAGGTTTCCTCGGCTTCTCGCAGATTGTTTTGTCGAATGACAGGGGATTAGAAGGGGACATACACGCAGATCGCGCGGGAAGCACAATCCCCTGTTTATAACATGGGTTTGATGTGAGCTGTATCACAAATATGATGAGCGGGAAGATAAAATCCTAAACTGTGATTTATCGCACCTGTGGATCCTTATTCAGCTAAGTAATTTGTTAAGCTGCTCGCAGTTTTCAGCTACTTATCGTTATGAGTCCTTATGGAATCCTGGAGAGTTAACCTTATTTCCGTTTGGTTCGGGTGCTTTTTTACCGGACTGGCGATTAGCCAAATCTTGCCTTTTTTACCACTCTATATCTCCCAACTGGGCGTGACCTCGCATGAAGCGCTATCAATGTGGTCCGGATTAACGTTCAGCGTCACCTTCCTGATTTCAGCCATTGTTTCTCCGATGTGGGGCAGTCTGGCCGACCGTAAAGGACGCAAGCTGATGCTGCTGCGGGCCTCACTGGGGATGGCCATTGCGATTTTGCTACAGGCATTTGCCACTAACGTCTGGCAGCTTTTTCTGCTGCGCGGGGTGATGGGGTTAACCTCCGGCTATATTCCTAATGCGATGGCGCTGGTTGCGTCCCAGGTTCCACGCGAGCGCAGCGGCTGGGCGCTGAGTACGCTCTCTACGGCGCAAATTAGCGGCGTCATTGGCGGACCGCTGATGGGAGGCTTTATCGCCGATCATGTTGGCTTACGAGCGGTATTCTGTATTACCGCCGCCTTGCTGGTGGTGAGTTTTCTGGTCACACTGTTCTTGATCAAAGAGGGCGTTCGCCCGACGATTAAAAAAAGCGAACGTCTGAGTGGGAAGGCCGTGTTTGCCTCGCTTTCGCATCCAGCGTTGGTGATCAGCCTGTTTTTTACCACCATGGTGATTCAACTGTGTAACGGCTCAATTGGGCCTATTCTGGCGCTGTTTATTAAATCAATGGTCCCGGACAGTTCGAATATTGCTTTTCTCAGTGGGCTGATAGCCTCAGTACCGGGCATTTCTGCTCTGATTTCCGCGCCCCGACTTGGTAAATTAGGCGACCGTATTGGTACTGAGCGGATTTTAATGGCGACGTTAATCTTCGCGGTGGTGCTGTTTTTTGCCATGTCGTGGGTTACCACGCCGTTGCAGTTGGGAATTCTACGTTTTCTGCTCGGCTTTGCTGATGGTGCGATGTTGCCGGCGGTGCAGACGCTGTTGGTGAAATACTCCAGCGACCAGATAACCGGACGCATCTTTGGCTATAACCAGTCATTTATGTACCTTGGCAACGTCGCAGGGCCATTGATGGGGGCAACGGTTTCGGCAATGGCGGGGGTCCGTTGGGGGTTCATTGCTACAGCAAGCATATTTTTATA
>OAUF01000945.1_pt1 | contig 13605 bp, 8 predicted proteins | sample 1495111 | NCBI WGS metagenome assembly OAUF01 (sample SAMEA2580002, study PRJEB22360) | human gut metagenome | reverse complement strand
GTCGGTTGCAACGTCCTTCGTTCAGCGCTTTATATAAAGGCTCTACCGCCGCAATTTCCTCGTCAGTTGCCCGGGTACGAATCGACATATACCCGGTCACGCGTCCTTCCCGCACCATCGGTACCGCATTGGCCCTCACCCAGTAGTGATCGCCATTCTTACGCCGGTTTTTCACAATCCCGCTCCATGGCTCGCCCTGCTTCAGGGTGTACCACATATCCGCAAACGCCGCTTTTGGCATGTCCGGATGACGAACCTGATTGTGCGGCTTATCGAGCAATTCATTCAGCTGATAGCCACTGACCTGGACAAATGTATCGTTCGCATGGGTGATATAGCTTTGTAAATCGGTGGTAGACATGAGGGTGATATCATCATCCAGCGGTGTATTTTGCTGACTAACGTAGGGATGAGAAGACATGATTGCGTCCTGTGCAGGTTATCTGGTTGTTAACTCTTTCGGCTTATGTTATTTCGGCGATAATTTTTTTATCTTTAGTTGTTAAATTTGATTTAGATCGCAATTTGCGATTAAACCTCAAAATTTGTACGCATTCTAATCCATTGATTTAAAATACTTTCATCTAGTAACTATTCAACGTCACTTCTACCAGCGCACCGTCACAGTGCAAATATTGCCCATTTTTAGCGCAAATTTGCGTTTATTCGATCTGTTTTCAGGCTCCTTACTTGGGCAAAATGCCAGCAAATGTTAAATCGTGGCATTAAATGTTGCGTAAATGAGATGTTTCCTGGTGTTTATCCCGATTTTTGCTAAGCGCGCCGGAATGGCGCAATCCCTGCAATACTTAATTCAGTATCATGTGATACGCGAGCTCCGGGAGCATATTTTGAACAGGTTACCTTCCAGCGCATCGGCCCTGGCCTGCAGCGCACACGCACTGAATCTCATTGAAAAGCGCACGCTTGATCATGAGGAAATGAAATCATTGAACAAAGAGGTGATTGAGTACTTCAAGGAGCATGTCAATCCGGGGTTCTTAGAGTATCGAAAATCTGTAACTGCAGGCGGGGATTACGGAGCCGTAGAGTGGCAAGCGGGAAGCCTGAATACGCTTGTCGACACCCAGGGGCAGGAGTTCGTCGATTGCCTGGGCGGTTTTGGAATTTTCAACGTGGGGCACCGTAATCCAGTCGTGGTTTCCGCCGTACAGAATCAACTCGCGAAACAACCTCTGCACAGCCAGGAGTTACTTGACCCTCTGCGGGCCATGCTGGCAAAAACCCTCGCCGCACTGGCGCCCGGTAAACTGAAATACAGTTTTTTCTGTAACAGCGGGACCGAGTCGGTGGAAGCCGCCCTGAAGCTGGCGAAAGCATATCAATCGCCGCGCGGTAAATTTACGTTTATTGCCACCAGCGGCGCATTCCACGGTAAATCACTGGGCGCGCTGTCCGCTACGGCTAAATCCACCTTCCGTAAACCTTTTATGCCGCTGCTGCCGGGCTTCCGTCATGTGCCGTTTGGCGATATTAACGCAATGCGCACCATGCTCAGCGAGTGTAAAAAGACCGGTGACGATGTCGCAGCTGTGATCCTCGAGCCGATCCAGGGTGAAGGAGGGGTGATCCTGCCGCCGCAAGGTTATTTGACCGCCGTTCGTAAACTTTGCGATGAGTTTGGCGCGCTGATGATCCTTGACGAAGTGCAAACCGGCATGGGGCGTACCGGCAAGATGTTCGCCTGCGAACACGAAAACGTGCAACCCGACATTATGTGCCTGGCCAAAGCGTTGGGCGGCGGTGTGATGCCAATTGGCGCGACCATTGCCACCGAAGAGGTGTTCTCCGTCCTGTTCGACAATCCTTTCCTGCATACCACCACGTTTGGCGGTAACCCGCTCGCTTGTGCGGCGGCGCTGGCCACCATTAACGTCCTGCTGGAGCAAAATTTACCGGCTCAGGCGGAGCAGAAAGGCGATATGTTGCTGGATGGTTTCCGCCAGCTTGCGCGGGAATATCCGGACCTGGTGCATGATGTACGCGGTAAGGGAATGCTGATGGCGATTGAGTTTGTCGATAATGAAATCGGCTACAACTTTGCCAGTGAGATGTTCCGCCAGCGGGTGTTGGTTGCCGGCACGCTTAACAATGCAAAGACGATCCGCATCGAACCACCGTTGACGTTAACGATCGAGCAATGCGATCTGGTATTGCGATCGACGCGCAAAGCCCTGGCAGCATTACGGGTGAGCGTGGAGCAAATGTAACAACCTTACCCGGCCTATAGAAGACACTCTTTTGTAGGCCGGATAAGGCGTAGCCGCCATCCGGCAATTAACCTAACTTAAACAATCCGCACACCAGCAGGCATAAGGCGTTCTGGCGTCAACAGTACGCTTTCACTACCGTCGTCGGTTTCCGCACACAGCAGCATGCACTCTGATGTCTCACCGCGCATTTTGGCCTTTTGCAGATTACACAGCACCACCACCGTTTTGCCCATCAACTCCTCTTCACTGTAGTAAGGCACCAGGCTGGTTACGGTTTGCAGCGTACGCTCTCCCACATCTACCTGTACGATATACAGCTTATTGGCATTGTCATGGCGCTTTACCTGTGCGATTTTTCCAACACGTATTTCCATTCGGGCAAAATCAGCAAATGCGACGGTATCCATTGTTTTCTCCTTTGGTAAAATTTTACTAAATACTAGCAAAATATTTTCCGGGCATTGTTCTCAAAAGCGGGAAAATGACGTACTCATCACACTCTGAAAGCCCAGTTTTACCCCGAGCATGTCAATTAATCATGCTTTTTTTACTGAAAACAGATGAATAGATAAGCACTTCATTTACAATGCGCAGGTATCTCAGGGAAAAGGCAAACATGGCAACACTTAAAGACATCGCAATCGAAGCTGGCGTGTCCCTGGCGACAGTGTCCCGGGTTTTAAACGATGACCCCACGCTGAATGTAAAAGAAGAGACTAAGCATCGCATTCTGGAGATCGCGGAAAAGCTGGAGTACAAAACCAGCAGCGCCCGAAAGAACCAGACTAGTGCGCTCGGCCCCCAGCATATTCTGGCGCTCTACAGCTATCAGCAAGATTTGGAAATCAACGATCCTTACTACCTCGCGATCCGCCATGGGATTGAAACCCAGTGTGAGAAACTCGGGATCGAACTGACCAACTGCTATGAGCACAGTGGTCTGCCGGAGAGCAAACACATTACCGGCATTCTTATTGTCGGCAAACCTTCTCCCGCTCTGCGCGAGGCGGCAACAGCGCTTACCGACAACATCTGCTTTATCGATTTCCATGAATCCGGCAGCGAATATGACGCCGTCGATATCGATCTGGCCCGCATCAGCAAAGAGAGCATCGACTTCTTCATTGCCCAGGGCGTCACCCGCATTGGTTTCATCGGTGGCGAAGACCAGCCAGGCAAGGCCGATATCCGCGAAGCCGCGTTTGTCGAATACGGTCGTCTACAGCAGGTCGTTTCTGAACAGGATATCTATCGCGGCGGTTTCTCCAGTTCATCAGGCTATGAACTGGCTAAAGAAATGCTGGCGAAACCCGACTATCCCAGCGCCCTGTTTGTGGCTTCAGACTCGATTGCCATTGGCGTTCTGCGCGCCATCCACGAGCGTGGTCTGAATATTCCGCAGGATATTTCGCTGATTAGCGTTAATGATATCCCAACGGCGCGTTTCACCTTTCCTCCGCTTTCCACCGTTCGCATTCATTCGGAAATGATGGGCAGTCAGGGCGTCAACCTGCTGTTCGAAAAAGCCCGTGACGGGCGTGCGCTCCCCCTGCTGGTTTTTGTTCCCAGCAAGCTGAAACTGCGCGGCACCACCCGCTGAAATCCCCCGTTAACCCGCCCGGTTTCTTCTGATGCCGGGCGCGCATTGTCATGCATTCTTTTCCGCGTCCGAATTATTTTCGTGATCCAGTTAAAGTAAATCACCTCACCCGCTATATTTTAGTAAAACTTTTACTAAAATCACCATCAATTACACTTACCCACCATTACAATGAATGGTTCCGATTTTTCTCCACCGGGAGGCCTTATGAATCGCTGGGAAAACATTCAGCTCACCCACGAAAATCGACTGGCGCCACGCGCATATTTTTTCTCTTACGACTCCGTTGCGCAGGCTCGCTCATTTGCCCGCGAAACCAGCAGTCTCTTTCAGCTGCTAAGCGGTCAGTGGAATTTTCAGTTCTTTGAGCATCCGCTGCAGGTGCCGGAAGCCTTTACGTCGCAGTTTATGAGTGACTGGGGCAGCATCACCGTCCCCGGCATGTGGCAGATGGAAGGACACGGCAAGCTGCAGTATACCGACGAAGGTTTTCCTTTCCCGATTGATGTCCCCTACGTTCCGACCAATAACCCCACCGGGGCCTATCAGCGTATTTTCACCCTCAGCGAAGGCTGGCAGGGCAAACAGACGCTGATTAAGTTTGATGGCGTAGAAACCTACTTCGAAGTTTACGTGAATGGTCAGTACGTTGGCTTCAGCAAAGGCAGTCGCCTGACGGCCGAATTTGATATCAGCGCGCTGGTGAAGACCGGTGATAACCTGCTGTGCGTTCGCGTAATGCAATGGGCTGATTCCACCTACGTTGAAGACCAGGATATGTGGTGGTCGGCGGGAATTTTCCGCGACGTCTATCTGGTCGGCAAACAGGCGACCCACATTCAGGATTTTACCGTTCGCACCGAGTTCGATGATGACTATCGCGACGCCACCCTCTCCTGCGACATTGCGCTGGAAAACCTGGCCTCCACGCCAGCGATAGCGTCGCTGGAATACACCTTGTTTGACGGTGAGAAGGCGCTGCATAGCGGTGTGATTAACACCCTGAAGGTGGATAAACAAACGCAGACCGCTTTTCATTTCAAGGTTAGCGCGCCGCAGCAGTGGTCTGCGGAATCGCCGTATCTCTACCATCTGGTGATGACGCTGAAAGATGCCAGCGGCAACATCCTTGAGGTCGTGCCACAGCGCGTTGGATTCCGCGATATTAAAGTTCGCGACGGTCTGTTTTACATCAATAACCGCTACGTGATGCTGCATGGCGTTAACCGCCACGATAACGATCATCTTAAGGGCCGTGCGGTCGGTATGGATCGCGTTGAAAAAGATCTGCTGTTAATGAAGCAGCACAACATCAACTCCGTACGCACCGCCCATTACCCGAACGATCCGCGCTTCTATGAATTGTGCGATATCTACGGCCTGTTCGTGATGGCCGAAACAGACGTTGAATCTCACGGCTTCGCCAATATCGGCGATATCAGTCGGATCACCGACGATCCACTGTGGGAAAATGTCTACGTTGAGCGCATCGTGCGCCACGTCCATGCGCAGAAAAATCACCCTTCGATCATCATCTGGTCGCTCGGTAACGAATCCGGATACGGCTGTAACATCCGCGCCATGTATCACGCTGCGAAAGCGCTGGATGACACGCGTCTGATCCATTACGAAGAAGATCGTGACGCTGAAGTGGTGGATATCATCTCCACCATGTACACCCGCGTGCCGCTGATGAATGAGTTTGGTGAATATCCGCATCCTAAACCGCGCATCATCTGTGAATATGCTCACGCCATGGGCAACGGTCCCGGCGGGCTAACGGAATATCAGAACGTCTTCTATCAGCATGATTGCATTCAGGGGCACTATGTCTGGGAGTGGTGCGATCACGGGATTCAGGCTAAAGATGACGACGGCAACGTCTGGTACAACTATGGCGGCGACTACGGCGACTATCCGAACAACTACAACTTCTGCCTTGATGGCCTGATTTATTCCGATCAAACCCCAGGACCGGGACTGAAAGAGTACAAGCAGGTAATTGCGCCGGTGAAAGTGCGCGCACAGGATCTGGCCCGCGGCGAGCTACGGGTAGAAAACAAACTCTGGTTCACCACGCTTGACGACTACACCTTGCATATTGAGGTTCGCGCCGAAGGAGATACGCTCTCTGTTCAGCAGATAAAACTGCGCGACGTTCCTCCCAACAGCGACGCGCTGCTGCAATGTGCACTGCCGGAGCTGGATGCGCGCGAAGCGTTCCTTAACGTCACCGTGGCGAAAGATTCCCGTACGTCATACAGCGAAGCAGGGCATCACATCGCGACTTATCAGTTCCCGCTGAAGGCCAGAACGGCCGTACCGTTTAGCCTGCAAAACGCCAACCCTCTGACGCTGGAAGACAGCCGCCAGAGCTGCACCGTTCGCGGTTATAACTTCCATCTGACCTTCTCAAAGCTGACCGGTAAACCGATCGCCTGGAACGTCAATGGCGAAGAGCTGATTACCCGCGAGCCGAAGATTAATTTCTTCAAACCGACCATTGATAACCACAAGCAAGAATTCGAAGGCCTCTGGCAGCCGAATCATTTACAGATTATGCAGGAGCATCTGCGCGAGTTTACCCTTGAGCAAACCGATGATGCGCTGCTGATAACCAGCCAGACCATTATCGCCCCGCCGGTATTCGATTTCGGTATGCGCTGCACCTATCGCTGGCGCATTGCCGCGGATGGTCAGCTGAATGTGGAACTTTCTGGCCAGCCTTACGGCGAGTACCGGGACATTATTCCGTGCATCGGTTTCACAATGGGCATCAACGGTGATTTGGGCCAGGTGGCGTATTACGGACGTGGTCCCGGTGAAAACTATGCCGATAGCCAGCAGGCCAACATCATCGACATCTGGCGCAGCAGCGTGGATGAGATGTTCGAAAATTATCCTTTCCCGCAAAACAACGGCAATCGTCAGGACGTGCGCTGGGCAACACTAACCAACCGCCACGGCAACGGTCTGCTGGTGGTTCCGCAGCGCACTGTCAACCTGAGCGCCTGGCGCTATACGCCAGAAAATATCTTTGCCGCACAACACTGCAACGCGCTACAGCGTAGCGATGACATCACCCTGAATCTGGACCACCAGTTGCTGGGCTTAGGTTCCAACTCGTGGGGAAGTGAAGTACTCGATTCCTGGCGCGTCTGGTTTACGTCATTCAGCTACGGCTTCACGTTGTTGCCGGTTTCCGGCAGCGAATCTGGCGCTCAAACTACCGCCAAGCGCGCCTTTGGCACCGGGTTCTTTTCCACGAATATGCACAGCGAGAATACAAAATGAGGATCATCGACAACTTAGAGCAGTTCCAGCAACGCTATGCTTCAGGTCGGAAATGGCAACGCTGCGTCGAGGCTATTGAAAATATTGACAATATTCAGCCAGGCGTCGCTCACTCTATCGGTGATTCCCTGAGCTACCGCGTGGAGACAGACTCCGCGACCGATGCGCTGTTTACCGGTCATCGTCGTTATTTTGAGATCCATTACTACCTTCAAGGGCAGCAAAAAATAGAGTATGCCGCCAAAGAGGATCTCCAGGTGGTTGAATATTATCGCGATGAAACCGATCGCGAATATCTGAAAGGTTGTGGAAAAACCGTCGAAGTGCACGAAGGACAAATGGTTATTTGTGACAACCATGAAGCCTATCGTTTTATTTGTAATAACGCAGTGAAAAAAGTCGTACTCAAAGTCACCATCGAAGATGGTTATTTTCATAATAAATAAAAACACAGGCGGCGCCGACGTTGCGCCGCCAGTACCCTATAATAATCAGGAATCGGAGATGTGCTATGTCTGATACCAAACGTAATACCATCGGCAAGTTCGGCTTACTTTCACTCACCTTTGCCGCGGTTTATAGTTTTAATAACGTAATCAACAATAATATTGAGCTTGGTCTGGCATCCGCACCGATGTTTTTCCTCGCGACGATTTTCTACTTTATTCCGTTTTGCTTAATCATCGCCGAATTTGTTTCGCTGAATAAAAACTCCGAAGCCGGTGTCTACGCATGGGTAAAAAGTTCGCTGGGTGGACGTTGGGCATTTATTACTGCCTACACCTACTGGTTCGTTAACCTGTTCTTTTTTACCTCGCTTTTGCCCCGCGTTATTGCCTACGCCTCATATGCTTTTTTAGGCTACGAATACATTCTGACGCCGTTCGCAACCACCGTGTTAAGTATGGTGCTGTTTGCCTTCTCCACCTGGGTTTCGACCAATGGTGCAAAAATGTTAGGGCCGATTACCTCGGTCACCTCCACGTTGATGCTGCTGCTGACGCTGTCCTATATTTTACTGGCAGGTACGGCGCTGGTTGGTGGCGTACAGCCTGCTGACCCTATCACCGTAGACGCAATGATCCCGAATTTTAACTGGGCCTTCCTCGGTATCACCACCTGGATTTTTATGGCGGCAGGCGGCGCGGAGTCGGTGGCGGTTTACGTCAACGACGTCAAGGGCGGCTCCAAATCATTCGTGAAGGTCATTATCATTGCCGGAATTTTTATCGGCGTGCTCTATTCCATCTCCTCGGTGCTGATTAACGTCTTCGTCAGCAGCAAAGAGCTAAAGTTTACCGGTGGATCGGTGCAGGTATTCCACGGCCTGGCGGCATATTTCGGCCTGCCGGAGTTGGTCGTGAACCGCTTTGTCGGCCTGGTCTCCTTTACCGCGATGTTCGGCTCCCTGCTGATGTGGACCGCAACGCCGGTGAAGATCTTCTTCTCTGAAATTCCGGCGGGTATTTTCGGTAAAAAAACCGTCGAACTGAATGAAAACGGCGTCCCGGCCCGTGCAGCATGGATCCAGTTCCTGATCGTTATCCCGCTGATGATTATCCCGACGCTCGGTTCCAATACCGTGCAGGATTTAATGAACACTATCATCAACATGACCGCCGCCGCCTCGATGCTGCCGCCGCTGTTTATTATGCTGGCTTACCTGAATCTGCGTGCAAAACTGGACCACTTACCGCGCGACTTCCGTATGGGTTCGCAAAAAACCGGCATTGTTGTGGTGTCGATGCTGATCGTTCTTTTCACCATCGGATTTATTGCCTCTACCTTCCCAACCGGCGGCAATATCATGACCATTATTTTCTATAACGTCGGTGGGATTGTTATTTTCCTCGGTTTTGCCTGGTGGAAATACAGTAAATATATCAAAGGGCTAACCAAAGAAGAAAAAGCTATTGAGGCAGCCCCTGCTTCAGATATCAATTAATGACTAAAACATAATAACAATAAACAATATTCGCCAAGGCTATAACAATAAAAATTAAATTTTATTTGCTTAGGATCGAAGCATGAAAAACATTAGCCATTGTTGCAGGGCAATTATTGCCCTGCCCTTTTTCTGCGTCTCCTCTCTGGGTGCAGAAGAAGTTCGCCCTGCAGAACACGACGACACGAAAACGCCAGAAATATCTTCCCCCTCATTTCGCTTTTATGGCGAATTGGGCGTGGGAGGATATATGGATTTAGAAGGACAAGACAAACATAAATACAGTGATGGTACCTATATAGAAGGTGGCCTGGAGATAAAACACGGCTCTTGGTTTGGTCTGATCTACGGCGAGGGCTGGACCGTGCAGGCCGACCATCAGGGCAATGCCTGGGTTCCTGACCATAGCTGGGGCGGATTCGAGGGCGGGATCAACCGCTTTTACGGCGGTTATCGTACCAATGACGGAACGGAGCTTATGCTCAGCCTGCGCCAGGACTCTTCGCTGGATGACCTGCAATGGTGGGGGGATTTCACTCCAGACCTGGGCTACGTTATTCCCAACACCCGTGACATCATGACTGCCATTAAGGTGCAAAACCTGACCGGTCCTTTGCGCTACAGCGTGACAGCAACACCCGCCGGACACCACGACGAGAGCAAAGCCTGGCTGCACTTTGGTAAATACGATCGCTACGACGATAAATATACCTATCCGGCCATGATGAACGGCTATATCCAGTACGACCTGACTGAAGGCGTAACCTGGATGAACGGCCTGGAGATCACAGATGGTACCGGACAGTTGTTCCTGACCGGCATCCTTTCGCCCAACTTCGCCGCCCGCGCCTGGCACCACACGGGCCGCGCCGACGGGCTGGATGTGTCCGGCACCGAAACCGGCTACATGGTCAGCGCGATGTATGAAGCGCTAAAAGGCGTTTACCTCTCCACTGCTTATAGCTACGCCAAACACCGACCGGATCGCGCCGAGGACGAAACCACTTCCTTTATGCAGTTCGGTATCTGGTATGAATACGGCGGCGGCCGTTTCGCTACCGCCTTCGACAGTCGGTTCTATATGCAGAATGCATCCGGCGACCCGAGCGACCAAATCTTCCTGATGCAATATTTCTATTGGTAACAAGGACCGGAATACCATGAACATGAAACCTATTCTTACGCCGCTGGCCTGTATCCTGCTGATGAACTTCTCCGCACATGCCGCCAGTGCTAACGACTTTAAAAACATCATTAATCGCACCGGTGCGCCGGGCTACATGCATGACTACGATCACGACGACCACCAGCGCTTTAATCCATTTTTCGATCTTGGCGCCTGGCACGGTCATTTGCTCCCGGACGGCCCTGCAACGATGGGCGGCTTTCCAGGCGTGGCGTTGCTGACTGAAGAATACATCAATTTTATGGCCAACAATTTTGACCGTCTGACGGTGTACCAGCACGGTAAAAAGGTCGATTTCGCGCTTGAGGCCTACAGCATTCCCGGCGCGCTGGTGCAAAAGCTTTCATCTAAGCATGTGCAAATAGAGATGACGCTGCGTTTTGCCAGCCCGCGCACCTCGCTGCTGGAAACCAAAATCACCAGCAACACGCCGCTGGATCTGGTGTGGGACGGCGAGCTGCTGGAGAAACTGGAAGCCAAAGAGGGAAAAGCGCTGTCGGATAAAACCATTGATAGCGAATTCCCTGGCTATCAGCGCAAAATCACCGCCACGCACGACGGTCTGAAAGTCACCTTCGGCAAAGTGCGCTCAACCTGGGATCTGCTCACCTCCGGTGAGTCGGAGTATCAGGTGCATAAATCTGTCGCTATGAAAACCACGGTTAACGGTCATCGCTTTACGGGGAAGGCCCATATCAGTGGTTCGACAACCATTTACACCACCTGGTCTCATCTGCTTACCGCCGAGGATGTAGCGAAAGAGCAGCCGCAGATCCGCGATATTCTGGCGCGCCCGGCCTGGTATCTTGCTGCATCACAAAAGCGCTGGGCAGATTATCTGCAAAAAGGCTTAACCAACCCGGATGCCACAACGGAACAAACCCGGGTCGCGGTAAAAGCTATTGAAACGCTAAACGGCAACTGGCGCTCGCCAGGCGGTGCGGTAAAACACAATACCGTGACGCCATCGGTCACCGGCCGCTGGTTCTCCGGCAACCAAACCTGGCCGTGGGACACCTGGAAGCAGGCCTTCGCTATGGCGCACTTTAACCCGGAGATCGCCAAAGAGAATATTCGCGCCGTCTTTTCATGGCAGGTTAAACCCGGTGATCCGGTTCGCCCCCAGGATGCCGGATTCATTCCCGACCTGATTGCCTGGAATCTCAGCCCGGAACGCGGCGGCGACGGCGGTAACTGGAACGAGCGCAACACCAAACCCAGCCTGGCAGCCTGGTCGGTGATGGAGGTCTACAACGTCACCAAAGACAAGGCCTGGCTCGAAGAGATGTATCCAAAGCTGGTTGCGTATCACGACTGGTGGCTGCGTAACCGCGATCATAACGGCAACGGCGTGCCGGAATACGGCGCTACCCGCGATAAAGCCCACAATACTGACCGCGGCGAAATGTTGTTTACGGTGAAAAAAGGCGACAAGGAAGAAACGCTCTCCGGGCTTAACAACTACGCCACCGTGATCGATAAGGGTCAGTATGACAGCCTGGAGATCCCAGCGCAGGTTGCCGCCTCGTGGGAGTCCGGTCGTGACGATGCGGCTGTATTCGGTTTTATCGATAAAGATCAACTGGATAAATACGTCGCGGGTGGTGGAAAACGCAGCGACTGGGTGGTGAAATTTGCCGAAAATCGCAGTAAAGACGGTAATTTGCTGGGTTACTCGCTGTTGCAGGAGTCAGTCGATCAGGCCAGCTACATGTACAGCGACAACCATTATCTGGCGCAGATGGCGACCCTGCTCGGCAAACACCAAGAGTCGCAACGCTATCGCCAACTGGCGCAAAACCTCGCAGATTACATCAACACCTGCATGTTCGACCCGGCAACAAAATTCTTTTATGACGTTCGTATTGAGGACCAACCGCTGGCAAACGGCTGCGCGGGTAAACCGATCGTCGAACGTGGCAAAGGGCCGGAAGGCTGGTCACCGCTGTTTAACGGCGCAGCAACGCAGCCCCATGCGGACGCGGTGGTTAAGGTGATGCTCGACCCCAAAGAGTTCAACACCTTTGTCCCACTTGGCACAGCGGCGCTGACCAACCCGGCTTTTGGTGCGGATATCTACTGGCGCGGGCGCGTCTGGGTGGATCAGTTCTGGTTCGGGCTAAAAGGGATGGAGCGTTACGGCTATCGCGATGACGCGTTAAAACTGGCGGATACCTTCTTCAGCCACGCCAAAGGCCTCACCGCTGACGGTCCGATTCAGGAAAACTATAACCCGCTGACCGGCGCACAGCAGGGCGCACCGAATTTCTCCTGGAGCGCGGCGCATCTCTATATGCTGTATAACGATTTTCTTAAAAAACAGTAATCTGTGACATAACGCCGGATGGCGCTTCGCTTATCCGGCCTACAAAGATACATTTTCACAGGCCGGATTAGGTGCTTGCACCGATATCCGGCATATTCGTCCTCTGGCTCCACTCCTTTTTTGAATCCCATCACAATCACGGCATTCCCCTTTTCCCTTTTACGCGGCGACGGCTAAATTATTAACTCATCCGACCACATAACAATAATTTTACATACTGGACACCTTTATGAGCTATCCGTCGCTGTTCGCCCCGCTCGATTTAGGCTTCACCACGCTTAAAAACCGCGTGCTGATGGGTTCAATGCATACCGGGCTGGAAGAGTATCCTGATGGTGCAGAACGGCTGGCCGCGTTCTACGCCGAGCGCGCTCGTCACGGCGTAGCGTTAATTGTGAGCGGAGGTATTGCGCCTGCGCTTTCCGGCGTGGGGATGGAAGGCGGTGCGATGCTGAACGACACCAGCCAGCTTGCTCACCATCGCGTCATTACCGATGCTGTGCATGATGAAGGCGGCAAAATCGCCCTGCAAATCCTGCATACCGGACGTTACAGCTACCAGCCGCATCTGGTGGCGCCTTCTGCTATTCAGGCACCCATTAACCGCTTTACGCCACATGAATTAACGCACGATGAAGTGCTGCAGTTGATTGAAGATTTTGCCCACTGCGCACAGCTGGCGCGGGAAGCGGGCTACGATGGCGTGGAAGTGATGGGGTCGGAAGGGTATCTCATCAACGAATTCCTGACACTGCGTACCAACCAGCGCGATGACCAATGGGGCGGTGAGTATGCCAACCGCATGCGGTTTGCCGTTGAGGTGGTGCGAGCGGTACGTCAGCGTGCCGGGAATGACTTTATTATTATCTTCCGCCTGTCGATGCTCGATCTGGTGGAAAACGGCGGAACCTTCGACGAAACCGTTCAGTTGGCGCAGGCTATAGAAGCCGCGGGGGCCACCATTATTAACACCGGTATTGGCTGGCAGGAGGGCCCTATTCCCCCCATCGGACGAAGATC
>OAUF01000940.1_pt1 | contig 13667 bp, 5 predicted proteins | sample 1495111 | NCBI WGS metagenome assembly OAUF01 (sample SAMEA2580002, study PRJEB22360) | human gut metagenome | reverse complement strand
TCAGTATAGCGAAAGTAGTATCTGTGAATTCATCAATCAAGTCAACGGCAGCGTTGATATCGAGCAGGTTGTTATAAGAGATTTCCTTACCGTGTATCTGGTCGAACATAGCATCTATGTTACCATAGAAATAACCTTTCTGATGCGGGTTCTCACCATACCGCAAAGTCTTTTGGTTGTTGGCGGACTGACGGAAAGCAGACCCTTCTTCGCCATCGAAATAGTTGAAGATAGCCGAATCGTAATGAGAAGATACGGCAAACGCCTCTTTGGCAAACCAACGGCGTTCTTCGAGTGAAGTGGTAGCTCCGTGCTCCATCAGCATATCGCGAAGAGGCTGGTATTGAGCCTGTGAAGCAACGATAACCACATCATTATAATTTTTGGCAGCGGCACGTATCAAAGAAATGCCACCTATATCAATTTTCTCAATAATAGCCGGTTCTTCGGCACCGCTGGCAACGGTGGCTTCAAACGGATACAGGTCAACGATAACAAGGTCTATTTCGGGAATCTCATATTTCTCTATCTGTTGCATGTCTTGTTCCAATCCGCGACGGCAAAGGATACCTCCGAATATCTTCGGATGCAAAGTCTTAACGCGTCCACCCAGAATGGAAGGATATGTGGTAAGGTCTTCCACTGCCTTGCAGGGATAACCCAAAGATTCTATAAATTGACGAGTTCCGCCGGTTGAAAGGAACTCTACACCTTCTTCATGCAGTTTGGTAATGATTTCGTCCAAACCTTCTTTGTGGTAAACGGATACCAGAGCTGTTTTGATTCTTTTAGTTTCAGACATGGATTTGCGTATTAAAGTAATGCGTACATTTTACTATTCGGAATGCAAAGTTACTAATTTTGTTTATTCACACATACATTCATACACAATAAATTAGGTATAATTAAAAAAGGAACTCATTATTAATTCCGATACCTTTGTACAATGATGCAGAAAAAGTCCCGTTGAAAAGGTATCCACACCTTTCCAACGGGACTGAAATCTTTTATAACAACCGCTCTGTTACCAGATAGAAACCCGTTTGTCCACCGGCACAAACATCGGGTCATTCTCTGTTATATTGAAAGCCTCATACCAAGCGCCGATTTGCGGCAAAGCACCGTTAACACGCCACTTACCCAATGAGTGAACATCGCTCTTGGTACGGTTCAGCACTTCTTCCGGACGGATATTGTTTCCCCATACACCTGCATAAGCAAGGAAGAAACGCTGTTCGGGAGTAAGACCATTCATTACAGGCAGCGGGTTGGCAGCCGTAGCTTTCTTAAATGCCTGATAAGCAACCTGCAAACCACCATGATCAGCAATATTCTCACCCAAAGTCATACGGCCGTTACCATATACACCCGGAGCAACCTCGATACTGTCGAACACATTCACCATCACCTGTGCACGCTCATCAAAACGTTTGGCATCTTCCTCAGTCCACCAGTCTTTCAAATTGCCGTCCTTATCGTATTGGCGTCCCTGGTCGTCAAAGCCGTGCGTCATTTCATGACCGATTACCACTCCGATAGCACCATAGTTGAAGGCATCGTCCGCATTCATGTCAAAGAACGGATATTGCAAAATACCGGCTGGGAAGCAGATTTCATTCGTTGTAGGATTATAATAAGCGTTTACGGTTTGCGGAGTCATCAGCCATTCGTCTTTATCTACCGGCTTGCCGGCTTTAGCCACCATCTCTGCATGGCTCCATTCGTTGGCACGCTCCATATTCGCCCAATATGAATCATCCTTGATTTCCAATGTAGAATAATCTTTCCATGTATCAGGATAACCTATTTTCACATGGAAAGTAGCCAGTTTCTCCAAAGCTTTCACTTTGGTAGAATCGCCCATCCAAGCAAGGTTTTTGATGCGTTCACCCAAGCTCTCCTGCAGGTTCTTCACCAAAGTCACCATACGTTCTTTGGCTGCGGCCGGGAAATATTTCTCTACATACATCTGGCCTACCGCTTCACCCAAAGCAGAACTTACAGTGCTGACCGCTCTCTTCCAACGAGGTTGCATTTCCTGCGTACCGCTCATGGTACGTTGATAGAAATCGAAGTTCTGTTCAGCCATAGCATCATTCAGAGTACCTGCGGCAGCATCAATCAGTTTCCATTGCAAATAGAGACCTTGTTGCTCAAGAGGAAGAGTATCCAGAATTTCTGCAGCAGCCTTCAGAGAAGCGGGCTGACCTACGATAACTTCTTGCACATCTTTTAAATCCAAAGCTGACAGATAAGCATCCCAATCAAAAGTAGGATAATTCTTCTTCAGTTCTTCCAAACTCATCTTGTTGTAATTGGCATGCGGATTACGCAACTCCGTACGCGAACGGAAAGCTTTGGCAAGACGTGTTTCCACATCCATCACCACTTCTACGCCTTTCTTGGCAGCAGCCTCATCAAACCCTGCCAATTGATACATCTTCTGTACATGCGCACGAAAAGCATTGCGTATCTTGGCAGTAGCCTCATCGTTCTCCAAATAATATTCGCGCTCGCCCATGCTCAAGCCGGCCTGATAAGACTGTACGGCATTCATGCTGCTGTTCATTTCATCAGCGCCTACGTACAAGACATTGTAAGCCACAATTCCTTTCTTCTGCATCTCGCCCAGCAATGCATAAACCTCTTTCCGGTCCTTCAATGCACCGAGGCGGTCAAGTTCTGCTTTAATGGGAGCCACACCGTCTTTGTTCAGCTTCACGCTGTCCATTACGATTTTATACAAATCACCAACTTTCTGAGCTACGCTGCCGGCTTCGTGCTGCGTGGCAGCCAGCTCCTCGATGAGTCCCTGAATCTGCTTACGGTTATTTTCCGCAAGGATGGTAAAAGAACCATACTGTGAATACTCGGCAGGAATGGGATTGTTCTTCATCCAACCGCCGCAAGCGTATTGGTAGAAATCCGTTCCGGGCAAGGCCGTTGTGTCGAGGTTGGCAAACTGAATACCGGCTGTGAGCTCAGCCTGCTTCTTGCCGGTGCTGCAAGCGCCTGTCATCAGACAGAATGCTGCAATGGGTAAAAAATGAAATACTCTCATACTTATATAAAATAAATGTTATTATTTCCTTGCCTCTTCCAGCTCGCAGGAAACTGCATCCCACTCTTCCATCACACTGTCCAGTTGGGCTTTCAGTTTCTGATGCTGTTCGTAGAGCGCCATATCCGAAGCGCCCTCCGGCGTAGCCATTTTAGCTTCGAGAATGGAAATGGCCGCTTCCGTCTGCTCTATCTCTGCCTCGCAATCTGCTACACGGCGTTCCAGTTTCTTAAGCCGTTTATTGAGTTCTTTCTGTTCCTCATAAGAAAGTTTTGCAGCGGAAGGTTGTGCAACCGTTGCCCCGGCATTGCCGCCGGCAACCGTTTTTTCCGCAGACGGTGAGGAAGACAAAGAAGGCGATTTCTGCAAATCATTCAGGCTCTCTATCTGCTTCTTCTGCAGGAAATCGTAGATACCTCCGAGGTGCTCCTTCACCAATCCGCCACCGAACTCATATACCTTAGTCGCAAGACCGTCCAAAAAGTCACGGTCGTGACTGACAATTATCACCGTACCGTCAAAATCGCGGATAGCTTCCTTCAACACATCCTTCGAGCGCATGTCGAGATGATTCGTAGGTTCATCGAGAATCAGGAAATTCACCGGTTCCAGCAACAGCTTAATCATGGCAAGACGGGTACGCTCTCCGCCGGAAAGCACTTTCACCTTCTTGTCCGAAGCCTCGCCACCAAACATGAATGCTCCCAATATATCACGTATCTTCAGCCGGATATCCCCTACCGCCACACGGTCGATGGTATCGAATACCGTAAGATTTTCATCCAGCAACTGCGCCTGATTCTGAGCAAAATAGCCAATCTGCACATTGTGTCCCAAAGTAAGTTTTCCGGTATAATCCGTAATCTCGTCCATGATACACTTTACGAGTGTAGACTTACCCTCACCGTTCTTACCTACAAAAGCCACCTTCTCACCACGGTTTATGGTGAGATTTACATTGTGGAATATGACATGGTTGCCATACGCCTTGGCTACATCTTCACAAATAACAGGATAGTTACCGCTACGGCTGCTACAAACGAACTTCAACCGCAGCGCAGAGTTGTCTTCCTCGTCCACTTCGATGCGCTCTATCTTCTCCAGTTGCTTGATACGGCTCTGCACCTGCACGGCTTTGGTAGCTTTGTAGCGGAAGCGCTCGATGAACTCTTCCGTATCCTGTATCTGTTTTTGCTGGTTTTCATAAGCGCGGAGCTGCTGTTCACGGCGTTCCTTGCGAAGCGTCACAAACTCATCGTATTTCACTTTATAATCATAAATACGCCCACAGGTTATTTCAATAGTACGGGTAGTGACATTATTCAGGAAAGCACGGTCGTGGCTGACAAGTACCACTGCATTGGCACGGGTGGAGAGAAAGTTCTCCAACCACTGGATGCTCTCTATGTCGAGGTGGTTCGTAGGTTCATCGAGCAACAATACGTCGGGACGGCGCAACAACAACTTGGCAAGTTCGATACGCATACGCCAGCCGCCGGAGAACTCACTCGTAGGGCGGTCGAAGTCTTCCCGGCAAAAGCCCAACCCCTGAAGAGTACGCTCTACCTCGGCACGATAATTAGTGCCGCCCATCATCAGAAAGCGTTCGTTCTCGTGGGTAAAGCGGTCTATCAGCTTCTGATAATCCTCGCTGTCATAATCGGTACGTTCGGCAAGTTGCTGGTTCATACGTTCGATGTCGGCCTGCATCTCAAAGATATGCTCAAAGGCAAGTTCAGCCTCCTGCATCACAGTACGTTCATCGCTGAGAACCATTACCTGCGGCAAGTAACCGATAGTACATTCGCGGGGGACGGCAACAACACCGGAAGTGGGTTGCTGAATACCTGCCAGTATTTTGAGCATGGTGGACTTGCCCGCCCCATTCTTGCCGACAAGGGCTATACGGTCTTTCTTATTAATAACGTAAGAAACGTCTTCAAACAGAGGAGTAGCATTAAATTCCACCTTCAGTCCTTCTACAGATATCATAGTGTCAATGAATTAATCGTTCAAGACTGCAAAGGTAACGATATTATTTTTTATTCTCACGCAATCATGCATTCAAAGCATACAACTGCATTCATTTAAATTTCAATAAATCCCCTCTTTCCCTTTCTGTCCAACCGATTTGGAAAACAGAAAGAAAAAGAGGGGATATTTTTATAAAGGGAATCGCCTGGGCGCTCCTTTAGAATAGATTGGCGTTCTTTTAGAACAGCTTAGCCGGATATTCTCCCGCATCCACCAATGCCTTAATCTTATCGACCACGCTCTGACGGTCTTCCGGATAAGTCACCCCGAACCATTTACTGTTCGTATCAAGCACTTCAACCGTAGCAGTACCGTCATTAATCAGTTTATCCACCATCAAAGGAATAAAGAATTCACTCTTCAGGTTCTCCATATTCTTCGAATCGCTGAGGAACGTCTTGAAGAATTCCTGACTGTAAGCGAAGTAATCGGGAGTAAAGCCCCAGAAATTCATACTGACCGGAGTTGTATCGGGAGTAGCAGTCCACTCACCATTATCATCAATATATTTCACTTCACCGTCCATACGCTGAATTTTGGTACGTTCAACGACAGAAGTCAGCAGATTATTTGCATCAGTGCTGCAAAGACCGCGAGACACCGTACCGCTTTCACTCAATGTATTGCCGATACGGAATCCTACCATCGAATATACATTCTTGGAGCCTTCGGGAAGCTCAGACAGGAACTTGCCCATTACCTGGAAAGAATCACGACCGTAGAAGTCATCGCAATTGATAACGGCAAACGGTTCCTTTATCACATCGGCACCCATCATTACGGCATGGTTGGTTCCCCAAGGTTTGGTACGGTCGGCCGGACACGTGAATCCTTCGGGAAGTGCATCCAGTTCCTGGAACACCAATTCGCACGGGATATGACCTTCGTATTTGGATATGATTTTATCGCGGAAGTCTTGTTCAAAATCTTTACGGATAACAAAAACGAGCTTACCGAATCCGGCCTTGATAGCATCGTAAATAGAATAATCCATAATAGTTTCGCCATTAGGACCCAGTCCGTCCAATTGCTTCAGGCCACCATAGCGGCTGCCCATGGGGAACCATCTCCAGCCCCCCATAGGGGCTACCCATACCGGCTGCCAATAAGAATAAAGTTGGTTTCATATTAGTTATTATTTAAAAAGGTTAGTGTATCATGGTTGATAACAGGCACAAAAGTAGTAAAATTTATATCAGAAAAAGGAAGATTTCAGTCCATTCTTTTCCATAATCGTACAAAACTCCGCCTCAATGGCAGATACTTCTACTTTTAGTTTGCTTATTAGCCGCAATTCTTCATTATTGTCAGTCCCAAACCCACAGTTTGCCTTAGAACGGATAACCGATAGCGAAATGCAAGGCAAGACTGTCCTTGAACTTGGGAATATTATAGTATCCCGACTTACCGGTATCATACGGATCGTGCAACCCCACTCCACAATCCAGACGGAAAACCAGAAAGTCCATATCATAACGCAAACCGGCTCCCGTACCCAAAGCTATCTGTCTGGCAAAGTTCTTTAAAGTGAACTCGCCGCCTGGACGGGACTCATCTTTACGCATCAGCCACACATTACCGGCATCCAAGAATACAGCTCCATGCAAATCTCCGATAATGCGGAAGCGGTATTCAACATTAGCTTCCATACGTATATCACCCACATGATTGATGAAAGAATACTTATTTTCCTTATCCGGAGCATAACTGCCCGGACCTATGCTACGTGCAGAAAAAGCACGCACACTGTTGGCGCCGCCGATATAGAACTGTTCGGTATAAGGAGCCGCCAACGCATTTCCGTACGACCATATCACGCCGCCGGCAATGCGCGAGGCAATCATCTGGTTCTTGTCTATCTTATAATGATAGCGGAATTCGCTGTTTACCTTCAGGAACTGTGCAAAAGGAACACCCAGCAGCTTTTTGTCCTTCTCCTTGAACGACTTTCCGAAAATACGATAAATGCACGAAGTAAGGTTACCAGCCGAGCTCACTGTCGTCTGCCACCAGATAGGATTGCGCACACCCGGCAAAGATGCGTTGTCGTAGGTGTACATATACTCAAAGACCGGAATAAACTGGTCGCGCAGGCTGACGTAGAGTGCAGGATTCTCCGCCTGCAACTCCTTGAAGGCTTCCGTAGGGTCGCGAAGTACGTTGAACGTGAGTTTGAACGGTGTAAAACTATGCTTGCTCGTACGCTTCGGCTGGAAATCGTATGTAGCATTTCCGCCAAACGCCAGCAGTTTATAATACTTGGCACGGTTCAACTGGTCGATGTACAGTTTGAAAGTCGTAGTGGCCGGAAAGTCATACTCCTTGTCGCCAAAGCGAGGGAAGACCACGCGCGGAAACATAAGCGAGGTAGACAACCCCACTTCATAACTGTTCATCAGCGAAGAACGGTCTTTACCCGTCTGCCACTCATACGAACCGTCCAACTTTACATTCCATGCCTCACCGCCGCCAAACACATTGTTCTTCGTTACGGTGAACGAAGCTCCCGGTCCGGTCTGGTTATTGCTTTTCATCTTTACGTTGAAGTCCAGTTCGGCATCATAAGGCTTGTCGAGTGCCGCATGAATATTCACATCCAGCGTATCGCACACGAATGTCGTATCACGCGGGGTATACTGCATTTCAAGATAACGGAAGATGCCTACATTGTTCAAGCGCTCCTGCACGCGGGTCTGGCGATAAAGGCTGTAAAGACTCTGCATGGAGCGTCTGCGGGAAATACCCGTACTGTCCTGCACCTGACGTTTCTGACGATACGCCTGATAGTTCAGCCATCTGTAAATCATATTGGGACGTACCCGCAGCTTGTCGTGATAATAGATGCGCAGGCCTTTGTAGTCGATACTGTCATTAGGGGTCTGTCCCTGCTTGCCATACAGATAAAAAGCTTTCTTGCCTACATAAAACGGTTTCTCGGCAACGGAAGGCATGCCGGGAGCAGGAACCATGCGCATGGCAACATGTCCGCCGGGCACTAAGGTCGTATCCGCCTGATAAGTCAGATAATCGGGACGGAAATAATAGCACCCTACATTGCGCAGCAAAGTACTGATACGGGTACGTTCTCCGTCGAGGTCGGTCACGTTGAACTGTTCTCCCGGACTGATAAGCGAACGGCGCCGGCTCATATTCATAATGCGCAAGGTACGCTCACTGAAACCGTGATAATAGACCGTATCGATAAAATAAGGGTTGCGCATATCCACCGTATATTGCAGCTTTGCTTTCAAAGAATCCTTCGGATCGATGAACGTTTTATAGCTGACCGTTCCGTTAAAATAGCCGTAATCGCGCAATAAATTGGCGGCCGCCTTCTGCCGGATATCGGGATTGACAGTAGACATCAGTACGGGCTTTGCCGCAAAGCGGTTGAATATCCACCTGCCAAAGCCTTTCTCATATTTCACAAAGCCATTGTAAATCCATAACCCCATAGGAAAAGGTATGCGAATAGTGGAACTACCCAGCAAAGAATTGTTCGGAGCAGTGGCAAGCGCCGCTTCAACCTCTTCCATGGCAGTCTCGCCTACCGGAGTGGTACTGCGGTTCTCGACAATCATCTTTTTTTGTCCCGTATACAGAATTTCACCTTCCGGCAAATGCTTGGTTGTGGAACATCCTGCCAGCAACAGTATGCCCGCCATATATACTATCAGTCGTTTCATATCATTCTACAGTTTGCTTCTTCTTTTTCCTGAAGATAAAAAGTTCGCCCAGGCGGTCCATTTTGCGACGAAGCACAAGACCGACTCCGGTTTCCGTTATTTCCCCGTCGAGCACACTCTCGTAGTTCTTGTCATAGAACACACGGACATAGCGCGTACCGGACGTATCAAGGCGGTACTCAAGCGAAATATTGTCGATAAACGATTCCGCATCATTCGTGGCATTGGCGCCGGTTGTCACCTTACCGCCGATGACAATCTGCACACGGTCGTTGAAAAGACGCTGCGAATAGCGGAAGCTATAATCCGTCTGCTTGTCACCCGTTTCGGCTGACGTACGGTCTTCCATACCCATAGTGAAACTTGCGTTGATGCTTTGGAAAGCCGAGCCTGCCAATGAGTTGATCTGACTTTGGATAACACTGTTCAAAGCACTGCCCATAGACAATCCGCCACCTTTGACACCGCTGTTCATATAAACACCGGTCGCCAGCATGGCAATGGCCTGTTTGCTGCGCTCCTCGGCTCCCATAGCCTGCAACTCATTCTCAATGGTGGCATCATCCGGAGCCGTTATATCGAAAATAAGTTCGGGAGCGTCAAGGCGATTCTTTATAGCTATGGACACATCGAAATTCACCACGCGCGAACCACCGTCATCACCGTCGGCTACCGAAGCGCGCATACGCTCCGTCGCTTTCAGGTTCAGCGTCGGATTCATCGGATCGCCTCGCCAGTCCACATAACTGCCGTTGTTAATCTGGAATTCCTTCAACGGAATGATAGGAAGCGAATACTTCATAATTCCGCCCGAAAGCGTATAACGTCCGGTAAGGCTTATATCGCCTTGCGGAGTATACTGCATGTTCAAATCTCCGCCGCCTTCCAATTCAATGAATTTACTGCGGTCGGGACTTAAATCGGCGCGCAGGCGCACGGCATTGTCGATATGTACGGACATAATCATATCCATACCGCCAAAAGACAGGGGGGGACCCTCATCAGTCCCCACCGAAGCCGTATCGGCAAAAGAAGTAAAGGTTACCAAACCCTCAAGGCGGTCTTCCACCGTCAACGGTGAGTCCGTCAGTACATAGGTAACATCCGTATTGCCCAGCAGGTTCATGTTACCGCGCATGGTCAGGGCATCCAAAGGCCCTCGTACCGTAGCGTTCAAATCGACAAATATCTTGCCGTAGATAAGACTTTCGCGGGTGCGCGGCGCATCCAGCAGCGTATAGTTCTCCGCCAGCAACTTCAAGTCCGCCGTAGGACGTTCCAAATTGCGGAAGTCCACCTTGCCGTTAATGGTAAACGGATTCTTGCTGGTGGTATAAATGGCAAACTTATCAAATATCAGTTGGTTATCCTTAATCTGCACGGGACGGTCGTCAAACCAGTAGCGGGCCCCTGCCTGACGGGCATATACCGATACGCTGTCCAGCGTGATATCTCCGTGCATCCTGGGTTTCTCCAACGGCCCGTAGATGTACATCCCGCCATCGAGGTCGCCGGTAAAGGACATCATTTGGTCGGGCACAAAAGCATTGGCAATCTTCATCGGGAAGTGTTCAAAAGAGGTAGTCACTTCCAGCGTGTCCTTTCCGTTCTTCTGTGTCAGTATGCCGTCGGCAGTCATCACTTCCCGGTTGTCATAACTGAAATATGTATTCAGATAATGCGTAGCGCCCTTATCGCCCGGCAGCCATGTGGCTCCCATACCGATGTCTCCCACATGCTGCCGCTCATAGGTCAGTTCATCGATATTGGCTTCGGCTGAAACCTGCAAGGAAGTAGGGGTCTGTATATACTGCGCCTCGGCAGAGAACAAGCCGGTGAGACGGGGCATATAAGGAAGCACCTCGCTCAGTTCGCCCAGTTGGAAACGGCTCAACTCCACGTTCATATTCTGCAATGAAATGCTGTCGTTCTTGTCCGACTGCATACGGAAGCCCAAACCGTTGTCACTATCCATATCGATATTGGCATAGACGCGCATGTTGTTATGCAGATATATCCAATTGCTGTTGTCTACGAAATGGAACTTACGGTATGCGATAACCGGTTCGGCAGGCGTCAGATTAAGCAATACTCCGTTGCCTTTGCCATGTCCCTCCGTCAGCGGACGGGCATTGACGCCGAACAGCACTCCCGTCTGTCCTTTTCCGTCCACATAATTCACGGTCAGTTCGGCATCTTCACTGCGAATCTCACCGGTCAGCGTACTGCGGAATACGAACTGCGGATTCTTCGGTCCGTTAATCACCCCGCTTTGCAGCATCATCCGGGAAGTATCCTGCTTCACGGCAAAGAAAACCGTATCGAGCTGCAACGAGTCCACACGCAATCCGTGAACGGCGGTCCGTCCGTTGATGCCCCGTGCCGGCGTACTCCCAAAGCGAAGGGTGAAGTCATTGAACCTTATGTTTTTTGTTTTCAGGAAATAGCTGACCGGATTGGCCTGCCCAGCCGTCAACTTCATGCCCGCCGAGGGCAATACCTGCCGCAAGGCGGCATGGTCGAGGCGTCTTTCCTCTATCTGTTTCGTCAGAATGGCTACGAACTTGTCCGACTGCCCCAGCAATTCCTCCAACGTGCTGCGGGCACGGAACTGCAAATCCATATCGCCGGCATCCATCCGCAACTTAATGGAATCGCGACGCGCTTCCGCTCCCAGATTGAACGCAACGGGATGTTCCAAAGGTTCGGATGCGATTCCCAGATTATACAAGTCCAGTTCCTCGACTTTCATGTTCAGTCTGCCGTCCATATATTTACGGTCGAGACGAAGGTCGGCTTCGGACTGCATCTTCAACAGTTCATTATCGCTCGTCAACCGTACAGAAGCTACCGCAGATTTCAACCCCGCATTCAGGTTCACACCCGACAGATTCCAGCGGGCATATTGCAGTTCGTCCAGTTTGGCTTCCACAAGAGCCGTCGTCTGACGGGAAGTCATATCCACTCCCCTGCCTTTGGCGGCAACATGCGCAGTAAGTGCATAAACAGAATCTTTGGGCAGGAAATGATGAAGCTGCAAGGCATCTATGGCGAGGTCTGCATGATAGACCTCGGTAGACAGGTTGTAAGCGGCATCCAGATTCAGACTGCCTTTGCCCTCCTGCACTTTGAGCAGGGCATTGCATTGAGGCCCGTCGAGCCCGAGACGCGCTACGAGGTTCATACTGTCGGGCACAACGATAGAGCCGTCGGGAGTGACCCCGGTAAGCCCGGTGAGGAAATTAAGGTCTTGCGTCTGTATCTCAAAGTCAAGCCTTCCGCTACGCTTCAAGCTATCCGTAAGGTTCCACAACTCACCGCCGCCGCTCAATGAGAAAGCGCCGGGAAGTTCGGCCGTGAAACGGGAAATCTGCATCTGTTTCAGATTGCCTTCCGTACCGGCATGGATTACCAACGGGCGGAAAGGATAAGCCTCTTTAAAGGTTTCGGGTAGTCCGCCGGCAAAGAGCAATACATCCTGCTTGCCGATATTGGCGTTAAAGCGGGCGGACAACTGTCCGGTAGTGGGTATATCAACAAGTTTCCAATAGGTCTGCGCCGTCAGGTTCATCTCGCTGTGCGGAGTCTTGAGCTGCAAATAGGGAACACGGATAACGGCTGAGTCGGCAAAGAGGCGTCCGGTCAGGGAAGTCACCGTCAGCCCGGAACGGTCGTACATGGAGAACTCGCGGATAACGGCATTCATGTCGCGGCCGCAGGTCATCACCGAATCTATGCCGATACGGATATCGCGCAATGCGATGTGCGAAGCGTCAAATCCCTCGGCAGGAACGGCTGTACCTGTATCGTAATTCACGGAAGTCCCCGTAAGGGCAAACTTACGCCAGCCCTGCCGGGCTGACGCGATAGTGGCTGCCAGCGACATGGAGTCGAGCGGCATCTGCAAATCCACCGACACATTCTTCAGTTTCAGGTTATGCAATGCTACGCGCCAGTTCAAGGCGGTTTCGGTGGTATCCTCCGGAGTTTCGGTAGTGTCGGCAAGCATCACCTGCACGTGGGTATCGCTCAGTTCCACCCGGTTCAGTACGGCATCCTCTTTATTCAGGTCTATGCCGTGACTGGCAAGGAAGAACCGTCCGAGCGTACCTTTTATGCGCATGCCTTCCAGCAGGCCGGAAGAGTTTACGGCCACCCGTTGCAAAGTGATGTCATCCACCTCTACCCTTCCTTTCAATAAGGGCCATGCCTGTACGCGGACGTTCAGGCTTCCGAGGTTCAGCAAGGTATCGGGGTGTTGGATATCAATAGTATCGCTTCCCGGCTGCACTACCTGAACACCGCGTACAAGCAGGTTCAACGGAAAACGAAGGTCTATCCGCTCTACGGAGATATTCATGCCCGTAGCATCCGATGCTATTGCCGTGGCCTGCTTCCGTATAAAATTCTGTACGGGCGGCACGTAAAGCAATATCATCAATATTACAAATAGGATAATAGGAGTAAGAAGCACCCAAAGTGCCCCTCTTAACCATTTTCTTCTCATTGGAACGTCAAGCTGTCATCGATTAATTCGTACAAAGTAAACAATTAATTTTGAGATAAAGTTCCTAATAAAAGAAAAATACTATGTTGCGCCGGTGTTTACGACCACTTATACCGCAATTGCTTATTCTAATCCGCCCGTGCCTGCAAGCGGATAATGTCCTCGATAAGAGCAAGCGAACGCAGTGCCCGCTGCCTCTGCCCGGCTGTAAAAGGAGTACCGCGCAAGCCTTCCAGTATTTTAAGCTCCGCCACCAGTTCCGTAGCGCCAATCAGCGTAAAGAGAGGAATCATCTTGTGCGAAACGGCCGCCACCTCGTCCATATCCGCCGCATCCGCCGCCTTTTGCAAACGTTCGGCATTGAGGCGGGTTTCGGTAA
>OAUF01000931.1_pt1 | contig 13813 bp, 6 predicted proteins | sample 1495111 | NCBI WGS metagenome assembly OAUF01 (sample SAMEA2580002, study PRJEB22360) | human gut metagenome | reverse complement strand
GGCTCGCCGGTCAGATGATTAATCACATCCGCTTGTTGTTTATCAGGTGCGAAACAGACAGCCTGAGCACCGTTGCGGGCAATGGCCAGAAGCGTGAGAACAGTTTCATGGATCTCTGCACCGTCATACACGCCGCATCCGCTGAGCACTACACCCACTTTTTTCATCGTAATACTCCTTTCTCAACTGGCTGAAACATATTAGTTATTATGATTTAAATGCTACGCTTCACACATTTAACTGATTCATGTAACAAATTATTTAAGATTTGCTATCTTAACTGCGTGCGGCCTGAAAATTAGGGCTGCGCCCTTGTAAACAATGATAATAATTTACGGCGCAGCCACGATTTCCCTGGTGTTGGCGCAGTATTCGCGCACCCCGGTCAAGCCGGGGTCATTTTTTTTCCACACTCGCCACCCAGGCTTTTAATACTGCCACGTCGTGCTGCCACTCCTGCTTCATCTCTTCAATCCATTCAGCAACGTTATCTTCCCAGGCAGGAAGATCCGGCGACTGGATTTGCTGACCTAGCTGTTGCAGGTGACGCAACCCCACTGAACCTGCTGCGCCTTTAATTTTATGGCCTTCCTCAACAACACCTTTTTTATCCCGTGCCGTCAGGTTGGACTCCAGCACGCTCAAATATCCCGGCATCATCTTCTCAAACACCGCCAGCCCGTCGGTAATTAACTTCGGTCCCACCAGCTCGAGGTATTGTTCCAACATAGGAATATCTAACAGCGCTTGCGATTTACTGCTTTCTTCAGATGTCACAGTGCTCTCCTCTTCGTTTCGGGTATCCCAGTATTTTTTGATCATGGCGGTTAGCGCCGGAACCGACAGCGGCTTACTCAGCACGTCGTCCATGCCTGCGTCCAGATACTCTTTTTTATCTTTCAGTACGTTGGCTGTGAGTGCAACCAGCGGTGGCAGATCTTCACGGGCGTATTTTTGCGTGAGCTCCCGCGAGATATCCAGACCGGTCATATCCGGTAGCTGAATATCCAGCAGCACCAGGTCATATTCACCCGGCGTAAACATTTCCAGCGCGGCTTTCCCGGTCATCGCGACATCCACGCTGTTGCCTAATTTTTCCAGCACGGAGCGCGCAACAATAACGTTCAGCTCAATGTCTTCTACCAGCAGCACATTCAGGGCTGGCAGCGGCATTTCATCGTCTTCAAAAGCATCTTCAATCTCTTCCGCTACCGCGGGGGCATGCACGGTTAGCGTAAAGATGGACCCTTTTCCTGCCTGGCTGGAAACCGTAATATCACCGCCCATGTTTTTCGCCAGACGCTTCGACACGGCCAAACCAATCCCTGTCCCCGTAGCCGGTTTACCGCCGTTACTGTCCTTCACCTGATAATACATAGCGAAGATTTTATCCTGCTCATCCTGCGGAATGCCGATGCCAGAATCTTCAACTTCGAAATGCAGCATATTCCCCTGGTCATAGCGCGCCCGCACGGTCACCTGCCCCTGCTGGGTAAACTTCACGGCGTTGCTGATCAGATTCCATAGGATCTGACGCAGACGCGTTCCGTCGGTAATGACCTTATGCGGCAGCGGTAACGTCGGCTCAAGCACAAAGCGCAGCCCTTTTTGCTGCGCCTGTAGGCCAGAGAGGTTTTCCAGATCCGCCATAAAGCTGGTGAAATCGATTGGCTGGTTATCGAGCTGAACTTTACGTCGTTCCATCTTATCCATGTCGATAATATCGTTGAAAATATTCCCCAGCGTCACAGCAGAGACGTGGATTGTTTTCAGGTATTTTTCCTGCTCCGCGGTCAGATCCGTATCCAGCAGGATCCGGCTTAAGCCGACAATGCCGTTAAGCGGGGTGCGCAGCTCGTGGCTGATGGTAGAAATAAAGGTGGGCTTACGCTCGGTAATATCGCGCCCAAAGCCCATAAGACCATGTCGCTTACCTACGCGGTCATAGTAAGGCACTTTGCGAATTTCAAAGCAGGCTTTGCGTCCGTCCGGGTAGTCCAGCCACTGTTCGTAGGTGAGCGAAACATTATGACGGAACACCTTCTCGTCGGTCTCAATCACCTTTTCAGCCGCTTCAGGAGAGTAAACGTCAGCCGGTTTTAAGTTCACCAGCTGCTTTTCGCTTTTGCCAGTCAGCAGCTCCATGGCACGGTTACAGCCGGAAAACTCCTTATCTTCATTGCGATAAAAAACCAGATCCGGCGAGGCATCAAGGAAAGAGCGTAAAAAGGAAGACTGTTGCTCAAGCTGGATCTGCGCCTCTTCGCGCTCTTTGATTTCAACCTTCAGTTGCTCGAATGTTTCCTGGCGCTCTGCTTCGGCTTTTTCACGCTCAACAATTTCCTGATTGAGCTGGGCAATATTATCCTTCAACTGCACATTGAGCTTGAGATCTCGCTCGCGCATCTCTTCCAGCTTTTGTACCAGTCGTGACAGGCGTTGCCGGGACTCCTCAAGTTGCTCCACCACCACAGACAAGAAATAGACGGCCCAAGGGGTAATTAACAGACCAAAAAAGATAGAGCGGATGACATCAATGCTTTCTACCTGGCCATGCAGCACCATGGTGACAGCCATCTGCACCACAATTGCCAACACGACCAGAGCCAGCGCCAACAGCAGCGAAAAGCGCACCAGACCTAACTTCATCATCAGGTCGACGTAATATTGCGCCAGCATACGGATTTGCTTCATAGAGGGTTCCTTCACGACAACTTGGCACAATAATACTCAATTCTCAGCGTGACGTTGAAGATTGTGCAAGAAATGCGGAGGTTATCGGTGAAATGACCGCGGAGAGGCCATCGTAGGCCTGATAAGCAAAGCGCCATCAGGCAAGCAGGCGCAGATTGCCGGATGTCGGCTTTGCCTTATCCGGCCTACGGAGAGTTAGTTCTCAGGCTGTACCCATGGCGTACCGAGCGCCGAGCCTTGCACACCGTACTTGTTAAGGTACTTATCCAGTTCGACCATGCCGGTCCAGCGGTTTTCACACCATAGCGGTGCCAACAGCGTTGGGCGGCGCGCGCTGGCGGAAATTCGATGATAAATCACCTCTGGCGGCGTATGACGGATCATCTCCCCGGCGGTAACCGTATAGTCGTCCAGTTCAATTCCGTTCAGCCGCCCGGCTTCCCAGGCTTTCGCCATCGTACTGCCTTTCACAATATGCAGCGGGTGCAGCTTAATACCGTCAACACCCGTCTCCACTACACGTTCCATGGTTTGCAGGCATTCTGCCTGCCCTTCTCCCGGCAGACCGACAATCAGGTGCGAGCACACTTTCAGCCCACGCTCGCGTGCCAGTCGCGTAGTGCGTTGGTAGCAGGCAAAATCATGGCCGCGGTTAATACGATGCAGGGTTTTGTCATGCGCGGTTTGCAAACCGAGTTCCAGCCATACCTCATAGCCGAGGTCTTTATACTCGCAAAGCAGATCGAGTACCGCATCCGGCACGCAGTCGGGGCGCGTCCCAACGCATAACCCGACTATACTGGCCTGGCTAACCGCCTGCTGATACATCGAACGCAGCACCTGCACTTCAGCAAAGGTGCTGGTATAGGCCTGGAAATAGGCCAGATAGCGTTTCGCGCGATTGACCAGATGCGCCTGATGCTCAAGCTGCTCGGCAATAGAATGGTGCTGCTGTGCTTCATCGGCAAACGAGGCGACATTGCAGAAAGTACACCCGCCACGTCCGATGGTGCCATCACGATTTGGACAGCTAAAGCCGCCGTGAAGCGTGAGTTTATGAACCTTTTGCCCGTAACGGCGAGAAAGATCCCCACCAAACATATTGACTAATTTCTGTAACTGCATAATCTGGTAGACCGCGCCTTGAAAAGAGGCCAAAGCCTGCCATTTTTTGCCCCAGTCGGCGATGACCTGGATCAATCGCCCTGGCGTGCTTTTACTCATTGCATAATAAATCAAAATAATCGAAATTTCATTCATTCAAAATGAAATTACTTTTCCTTATATCCGACAGTTTTTTTTATCTTCTTATACTCTCAGCATAAAAACAGTATCTTTAAGACGCAAAAACCCTAAAAACCAGCATAAAATGCCAAGCATAGCGATAAACAAAGGGAGGACGGGGGATATACAGCCTTTCTGACAGTGAGACAGATCACACTTCGCTCTCCATTCCCCTTGCGTTAAATCAATGTAAAAAAGCCTTAAATTTCAATATATTCATAAAGTTAATCGCCCTATAGCACATTTTTGCATAAATAAGATTGCCATTTGACCTGTGTGTGGATTCCCGATAACGTGGAAATCCGCTGGAAGCTTTCTGGATGAGCAGCCTGCTCATCATATTTATGCAGTAATTGAGATTCCCTCTGAAGCAAGTCCTCAAACTTGTTTGACCTATGCGAAAAGGATAAAGAGGGCGAATGCGAGGTAAGCGTATGACACGCAAACCCCGTCGCCATGCTCTTGGTGTGCCCGTGCGCAACGGTCCAGATGGGAATCCCGCAGAGCCTGGGGAGGTTCACTGATATGTTGTACGATAAATCCCTTGAGAGGGATAACTGTGGTTTCGGCCTGATCGCCCACATAGAAGGCGAACCTAGCCACAAGGTAGTGCGTACCGCCATACACGCACTGGCCCGCATGCAGCACCGTGGCGCAATTCTAGCCGATGGTAAAACCGGCGATGGTTGCGGTTTGCTGTTACAAAAACCTGACCGCTTTTTCCGCATCGTGGCGCAAGAGCGCGGCTGGCGTTTAGCTAAAAACTACGCCGTCGGCATGATCTTTTTAAATAAAGACGCTGAACTGGCTGCGGCTTCTCGTCGCATTGTCGAAGAAGAATTACAGCAGGAGACCCTGTCGATTGTCGGCTGGCGCGACGTGCCGACCAACGAAGGTGTTCTCGGTGAAATCGCCCTCTCCTCCCTGCCTCGTATCGAGCAAATTTTTGTCAACGCCCCTGCGGGCTGGCGTCCGCGTGATATGGAGCGCCGCCTGTTCATCGCGCGCCGTCGTATCGAAAAACGCCTCCAGGACGATAAAGACTTCTACGTCTGTAGCTTGTCGAACCTGGTCAATATCTATAAAGGTCTGTGTATGCCGGCGGATCTGCCGCGCTTTTACCTGGACCTGGCGGACCTGCGTCTGGAATCGGCCATCTGCCTGTTCCACCAGCGCTTCTCCACCAATACCGTACCGCGCTGGCCGCTGGCGCAACCGTTCCGCTACCTGGCGCATAACGGCGAAATCAACACCATCACCGGCAACCGCCAGTGGGCACGCGCACGTACCTATAAATTCCAGACGCCACTGATCCCTGACCTGCACGACGCCGCACCGTTCGTTAACGAAACCGGCTCTGACTCCAGCTCAATGGATAACATGCTGGAACTGCTGCTGGCTGGCGGGATGGACATTATCCGTGCCATGCGTTTACTGGTGCCGCCGGCCTGGCAGAACAACCCGGATATGGACCCGGAGCTGCGCGCGTTCTTTGACTTTAACTCCATGCACATGGAGCCGTGGGATGGCCCGGCGGGCATTGTTATGTCCGACGGCCGCTTTGCCGCCTGTAACCTTGACCGTATCGGCCTGCGTCCGGCGCGCTACGTCATCACCAAAGACAAGCTGATTACCTGCGCCTCTGAAGTTGGGATCTGGGATTATCAGCCGGATGAAGTCGTCGAGAAAGGTCGCGTCGGCCCTGGCGAGCTGATGGTTATCGATACCCGCAGCGGGCGCATTCTGCACTCCGCCGAAACCGATGACGATCTGAAAAGCCGTCATCCGTACAAAGAGTGGATGGAGAAGAACGTCCGCCGTCTGGTGCCGTTCGAAGACCTCGCAGACGATCAGGTCGGCAGCCGCGAACTGGACGATGACACGCTCGCCAGCTATCAGAAACAGTTTAACTACAGCGCCGAAGAGCTGGATTCCGTGATCCGCGTGCTCGGTGAAAACGGTCAGGAAGCGGTCGGCTCAATGGGTGATGATACCCCGTTTGCGGTGCTCTCAAGCCAGCCGCGCATCATTTATGACTACTTCCGCCAGCAGTTCGCGCAGGTGACTAACCCGCCGATCGACCCGCTGCGTGAAGCGCACGTTATGTCGCTGGCCACCAGCATCGGTCGTGAGATGAACGTCTTCTGCGAAGCCGAAGGTCAGGCACACCGCCTGAGCTTTAAATCGCCGATCCTGCTGTACTCCGATTTTACCCAGCTCACCACCATGAAAGAGGAGCATTACCGCGCCGACCGCCTGGATATCACCTTCGACGTGACCGAAACCACGCTCGAAGAGACCGTCAAAGCATTGTGCGATAAGGCGGAACAGATGGTGCGTAACGGTACTGTGCTGCTGGTGCTCTCTGACCGTAACATCGCGAAAAACCGCCTGCCGGTTCCGGCACCGATGGCCGTAGGCGCAGTGCAAACGCGTCTGGTAGAACAAAGCCTGCGTTGCGACGCCAACATCATCGTTGAAACCGCCAGTGCCCGCGACCCGCACCATTTTGCTGTCCTGCTTGGCTTTGGCGCGACGGCCATTTATCCGTATCTCGCGTATGAAACGCTGGGACGACTGATCGACACTCAGGCGATTGCCAAAGATTACCGGACCGTGATGCTGAATTACCGTAACGGCATCAACAAAGGTCTGTACAAAATCATGTCCAAAATGGGCATCTCGACCATTGCCTCTTACCGCTGCTCGAAGCTGTTTGAAGCCGTTGGTCTGCACGATGATGTCGTGGCGCTGTGCTTCCAGGGCGTGGTCAGCCGCATCAGCGGCGCAGGGTTTAGCGACTTCCAGCAGGATCTGCTGAACCTCTCCAAACATGCATGGCTGGCACGTAAACCTATCAGCCAGGGCGGCTTGCTCAAATACGTCCACGGCGGCGAATACCATGCCTACAACCCGGACGTGGTGCGCACGCTGCAACAGGCGGTACAAAGCGGCGAGTACAGCGACTATCAGGAATATGCCAAGCTGGTCAATGAGCGTCCGGCGGCCACGCTGCGCGATCTGCTGGCGATAACGCCTGGCGATGAAGCCGTAAGCATTAGCGAAGTAGAACCCGCGACCGAACTGTTTAAACGCTTTGATACCGCAGCTATGTCCATCGGCGCATTAAGCCCCGAAGCACACGAAGCGCTGGCCGAAGCCATGAACAGCATCGGCGGCAACTCGAACTCCGGTGAAGGCGGTGAAGACCCGGCGCGCTATGGCACCAATAAAGTGTCGCGCATTAAGCAGGTTGCTTCCGGTCGCTTTGGCGTAACCCCGGCGTATCTGGTCAACGCCGATGTCATCCAGATTAAAGTCGCTCAGGGCGCGAAACCTGGCGAAGGCGGTCAGTTACCGGGTGATAAAGTCACCCCGTACATCGCCAAACTGCGCTATTCGGTACCGGGCGTGACGCTGATCTCCCCGCCGCCGCACCACGATATTTACTCTATCGAAGACTTAGCGCAGCTGATTTTCGACCTCAAACAGGTCAACCCGAAAGCGATGATCTCCGTGAAGCTGGTTTCCGAACCAGGCGTTGGCACCATCGCCACAGGCGTGGCGAAAGCCTATGCGGACCTGATCACCATTGCTGGCTACGATGGCGGTACCGGCGCAAGCCCGCTCTCCTCGGTGAAATATGCGGGCTGCCCGTGGGAACTCGGTCTGGTGGAAACCCAGCAGGCGCTGGTCGCTAACGGTCTGCGTCACAAGATTCGCCTGCAGGTTGATGGCGGTCTGAAAACCGGTGTCGATATCATTAAAGCGGCGATTCTGGGTGCGGAAAGCTTCGGCTTCGGTACCGGTCCAATGGTGGCGCTGGGCTGTAAATACCTGCGTATTTGCCACCTGAACAACTGCGCAACCGGCGTGGCGACTCAGGATGACAAACTGCGTAAGAATCACTATCACGGCCTGCCGTTCAAAGTGACTAACTACTTTGAATTTATCGCCCGCGAAGTCCGTGAGCTGATGGCGCAACTGGGTGTGAAGCGTCTGGTGGATCTGATTGGTCGTACCGACCTGCTCAAAGAGCTGGAAGGGTTTACCGCCAAGCAACAGAAACTGGAACTGTCTCGTCTGCTGGAAACCGCCGAACCGCATCCGGGTAAAGCGCTGCATTGCACCGAGAACAACCCGCCGTTTGATAACGGCGTGCTGAACGCCCAGTTGTTACAGCAAGCGAAACCGTTTGTCGACGAGCGCCAGAGCAAAACCTTCTGGTTCGATATCCGCAACACCGACCGTTCTGTTGGCGCGTCGCTGTCGGGCTATATCGCGCAAACGCATGGCGATCAGGGGCTGGCGTCTGACCCAATCAAAGCGCACTTCAGCGGTACCGCAGGCCAGAGCTTCGGCGTGTGGAACGCGGGTGGCGTGGAGTTGTATCTGACCGGTGATGCCAACGACTATGTCGGTAAAGGTATGGCGGGCGGTCTGCTGGCAGTTCGTCCTCCGGTTGGCTCTGCTTTCCGTAGCCATGAGGCGAGCATCATTGGTAACACCTGTCTGTATGGCGCCACCGGTGGCCGCCTGTTTGCCGCGGGTCGTGCGGGTGAGCGCTTTGCAGTACGTGCCGAAGCTCCAATCGCCGTGGTTGAAGGTATTGGCGACAACGGCTGCGAATATATGACCGGCGGCATCGTCTGTATTCTCGGAAAAACGGGCGTCAACTTCGGAGCGGGTATGACGGGTGGATTCGCCTACGTGCTCGACGAAGACGGTGAGTTCCGCAAACGCGTGAACCCGGAACTGGTAGAAGTGCTGAACGTGGACTCGCTGGCTATCCACGAGGAACACCTGCGCGGTTTGATTACCGAGCACGTACAGCATACCGGCTCTTCACACGGCGAAGAGATCCTGGCTAACTGGCCAGCATTCTCGGCGAAATTCGCGCTGGTAAAACCAAAATCCAGTGATGTGAAAGCACTGTTGGGTCACCGTAGTCGTAGCGCAGCAGAGCTGCGTGTGCAGGCGCAGTAAGGGGTAGCAGCAATGAGTCAGAACGTATACCAATTTATCGACCTGCAGCGCGTTGATCCGCCTAAGAAGCCGCTGAAGATCCGTAAGATCGAGTTTATCGAGATCTACGAGCCGTTTTCCGAAGGCCAGGCCAAAGCACAGGCAGACCGCTGCCTGTCCTGCGGTAACCCGTACTGCGAGTGGAAGTGTCCGGTGCATAACTACATCCCGAACTGGCTGAAACTGGCGAACGAGGGGCGTATTTTTGACTCATTGCTACTGTCGCACCGGACCACCCCTCTGCCGGAAGTCTGTGGCCGCGTGTGCCCGCAGGATCGTCTGTGTGAAGGATCCTGTACGCTGAACGATGAGTTCGGCGCGGTGACTATCGGTAACATCGAGCGCTATATCAACGATAAAGCATTCGAAATGGGCTGGCGCCCGGATATGACCGGCGTGCGTCAAACCGACAAGCGCGTGGCGATCATCGGTGCCGGTCCGGCAGGCCTGGCCTGTGCTGATGTGCTGACCCGCAACGGCGTGAAGGCGGTGGTATTTGACCGCCACCCGGAAATCGGCGGTCTGCTGACCTTCGGTATTCCAGCCTTCAAACTGGAAAAAGAGGTGATGACCCGCCGTCGTGAAATCTTCACCGATATGGGCATTGAGTTCAAATTGAACGTGGAAGTGGGCCGCGATGTACAGCTTGACGATCTGCTGAAAGATTATGACGCCGTGTTCCTTGGCGTAGGTACCTATCAGTCGATGCGCGGTGGGCTGGAAAACGAAGACGCTTCCGGTGTGTTTGATGCCCTGCCGTTCCTGATCGCCAATACCAAACAGTTGATGGGCTTTGGCGAAAGCAGCGACGAGCCGTACATCAGCATGGAAGGCAAACGCGTCGTCGTTCTCGGCGGTGGCGATACCGCGATGGACTGCGTGCGGACCTCGGTTCGCCAGAACGCAGCACATGTCATCTGCGCTTATCGTCGTGACGAAGAGAACATGCCGGGTTCCAAACGCGAAGTGAAAAATGCGCGTGAAGAAGGCGTCGAATTCCAGTTCAACGTCCAGCCTTTAGGCGTGGAAGTGAACGCCAACGGTAAGGTATGCGGTGTGAAAATGGCGCGTACCGAAATGGGTGAACCGGATGCGAAGGGCCGTCGCCGTGCGGAGATCGTCGCCGGTTCCGAACACGTTGTTCCGGCAGATGCGGTGGTACTGGCGTTTGGCTTCCGTCCGCACAGTATGGAGTGGCTGGCAAAACACAGCGTCGAACTGGATTCTCAGGGCCGCATTATTGCTCCAGAGCGCAGCGACAACGCCTTCCAGACCAGCAACCCGAAAATCTTCGCCGGTGGCGACATCGTGCGCGGTTCGGATCTGGTAGTCACCGCGATTGCCGAAGGTCGTAAAGCGGCAGACGGTATCCTGAACTACCTGGAAGTGTAATACAGCCTCTTAAGGCATCTCATCTGCCCGGGTGGGTGAGATGCCAAATTCCTGCCGCAATACCGCCAAACCTGCCGATTAAGCCAGTCTGACAACACGTTTAGTAAACAGGGCAAATAACCTTAACTCCCCAAACAGATCAACATCATGAATAATAACCATGTAAAAATCAGACGAAAACGTTTGCTTTACGTTGAGAACTGTATATTATGCGGCGGATTTTTTGGGCAAAATTCATGGAGGCGTTGTGTCGCAAGACAACAATTATAGCCAGGGCCCCGTCCCTCTGGCGGCGCGAAAAGGCGTAGTTCCACTAACATTTGTCATGTTGGGACTCACATTCTTTTCCGCCAGTATGTGGACCGGTGGCACACTCGGTACCGGTCTTTCTTATAATGATTTCTTCCTGGCAGTTCTCTTCGGTAATCTTCTCCTCGGTATTTACACTGCATTTCTCGGTTTTATCGGCGCAAAAACAGGGCTCTCAACCCACCTTCTGGCGCGTTACTCATTTGGTGTGAAAGGTTCATGGCTTCCCTCTCTGCTGTTAGGCGGCACACAGGTAGGCTGGTTTGGCGTTGGTGTGGCCATGTTTGCTATCCCGGTTGGCAAAGCGACGGGAATTGACGTCAATATCCTGATTGCGGTTTCCGGTCTGTTGATGACCCTGACCATCTTTTTTGGCATCTCAGCGCTGACCGTTTTATCTATCATCGCCGTGCCTGCCATCGTCGTACTTGGCAGCTACTCCGTCTGGCTGGCGGTGAGTGATGTCGGCGGTTTGGAGCATTTAAAAGCGATAGTGCCGCAAACGCCGCTGGATTTCTCCACCGCACTGGCGCTGGTAGTCGGCTCGTTTGTCAGCGCAGGGACATTAACCGCTGACTTCGTCCGTTTTGGCCGCAACGCCAAAGGCGCGGTGCTGATCGCCATGGTGGCGTTTTTCCTTGGCAACTCCTTGATGTTCATCTTCGGCGCTGCGGGCGCGGCTGCGGTTGGACAGGCGGATATCTCTGACGTGATGATTGCCCAGGGACTGCTGCTGCCCGCGATCATCGTTCTCGGCCTGAATATCTGGACCACCAACGATAATGCGCTGTACGCATCGGGCCTGGGATTTGCCAATATTACCGGCCTTTCCAGCCGTACGCTGTCGGTGGCTAACGGTATTATTGGCACACTGTGCGCGCTGTGGCTTTACAATAACTTTGTCGGCTGGCTGACATTTCTGTCGGCAGCGATTCCCCCGATTGGCGGGGTGATCATCGCCGACTATCTGCTGAACCATCGCCGCTATGCCGACTTCAGCAAAGCGCAATTTATTTCCGTAAACTGGATAGCGATCCTGTCCGTTGCACTGGGCATTGCCGCAGGCCACTATATTCCCGGCATCGTGCCCGTCAATGCCGTACTCGGCGGCGTATTCAGCTATATCCTGCTGAATCCACTTTTCAATCGCAGCCTTGCTAAATCCCCGGAGGTCAGCCATGCAGAATAATAACATCACCATTCATCAGGCGCGTTTACAGGGACGTGAAGGGTTATGGCAAATCACGATTGAAAACGGGCGCTTTAGCCGTATTGAGCCTCAAGACGCAGCGACGTTACCACAGGGTGAAGTGCTTGATGCTGAAGGCGGTCTGGCTATCCCACCGTTCGTTGAGCCACATATCCATCTGGACACTACACAAACCGCGGGCGAGCCGAGCTGGAATCAGTCTGGTACGCTGTTTGAGGGCATTGAACGCTGGGCTGAACGTAAGGCAATGCTCACTCACGAAGACGTCAAAGCGCGCGCCATGCAGACCCTGAAGTGGCAGATGGCCAACGGCATCCAGTATGTCCGTACCCACGTTGACGTTTCCGACCCAACGTTGACGGCGCTAAAAGCCATGCTGGAGGTGAAGCAAGAAGTCGCCCCGTGGGTAGAGCTACAGATTGTCGCGTTCCCGCAAGAAGGCATTCTTTCTTATCCCAACGGTGAAGCGCTCCTGGAGGAAGCCGTGCGTCTGGGCGCCGACGTCATTGGCGCGATCCCGCACTTTGAATTCACGCGTGAATATGGCGTAGAGTCGCTGCATAAGATTTTCGCTCTGGCGCAAAAATACGACAAACTTATCGACGTGCACTGTGACGAAATCGATGATGAGCAATCCCGCTTTGTTGAAACCGTTGCGGCGCTGGCGCATCGCTACAATATGGGCGAGCGCGTGACCGCCAGCCATACCACGGCGATGCATTCCTACAACGGCGCGTATGCTTCCCGTCTTTTCCGCCTGTTGAAAATGTCCGGCATTAACTTTGTCGCAAATCCACTGGTGAATATTCACCTGCAAGGGCGCTTTGACACTTATCCTAAGCGTCGTGGTGTTACGCGCGTCAAAGAGATGCTGGAAGCGGAGATCAACGTCTGCTTCGGTCATGATGACGTCTTCGATCCGTGGTATCCGCTGGGCACTGCGAATATGCTGCAGGTGCTGCATATGGGATTACACGTGTGCCAGCTGATGGGATACGGACAAATTAACGATGGGTTGAACCTGGTCACCACCCACAGCGCGAAAACCCTGCATCTGCAGGACTATGGTCTGAACGTGGGGAATTCTGCGAATCTGGTGATTTTGCCTGCAGAAAATGGGTTTGACGCGGTTCGTCGCCAGACGCCTGCCCGTTATTCCATTCGTCATGGTCGAGTCATTGCCGAGACGGTCCCAAGCCAAACCACACTGCATCTGACGCAGCCAGAAACGGTGACGTTTAAGCGCTAGGTCGTTACATTCCATGTCGGATGGCGTAAGCCTTGCCATCCGACACAGTCTCTCATTCTCAAGCTTGTAATAAGCTGGCGCGGACTTTGATCACCACCTTTTTGATGTCCATCGGGGTCTGCACCACACAACCCGGTTTATGCGGCTCGCCCGGCATAAAAATCACAAATTTTCCCGGCTTCAGTACCATAGCCTGTTCATCGGCAATCTGGCTGCACAGCTGATAATCATCCTCGATGTGCATCTCTTCGCAGTGACGAGCAGAATCGGTCATCCCGAACAGAATCCGTTCTTCGCCGGACAACAGCATCTGAATATCAATGTACTGCTGATGCAGCTCCGCTTTCTTATGCTCTGGGCTCTGCGTTGTAAATTGCATGACATTCATAAAAATATTCTCGCCCTGCAACGTGTAGCGCCCAGGCGTCTTCTCCTGCGGATTTGCCGCAATGGCAAGCGTTAACGCCTGCTGCAAGACCGGATGTAATCCGGCAGAAGGCAGTGAATTCAACGCATCTGATATCATCATCATTCTCCCTGGACCAACAGCGCGGCCCCCAGTAATCCAGCGTCATGACGGCAATGCGCCGCCAGCAATTCAACGTGATAGGCCAAAGGCTCTTGTGCCAGATAATGTTCCACCAGCGCCA
>OAUF01000919.1_pt1 | contig 13974 bp, 15 predicted proteins | sample 1495111 | NCBI WGS metagenome assembly OAUF01 (sample SAMEA2580002, study PRJEB22360) | human gut metagenome | reverse complement strand
TATCTTCCTGTAGCTCTTCTATGCGGAAATCCTCAATGAGAAAAGAACCGGGGCGAGTAGTCATCTGGTCGACCCATTCCATTTGGAAGTATCCGCGCTCGGGCTGGCCGGCCAGCCCGCCAAGTTCCCAACGTTTCCCGTCAATCGTCAAACTGCCTTCGCTACTTACGGCACGAAGCATACTTTCTCCGGTCATCCGGTTAAAGATATCTAGAGTGGAGAGATTGGGCAAGACACGGAACATACGTGCTACCATTCCGTTTGACAATAAGATGCTTTTGCCATCGGGAGTCGCATATATGCCGGCTTTGGATCGTGAGGGTTGTAAAAGCCAGTCGAAAGAGGTGTTTTCCAAAGGAAGCCCTTGTTGGGGTAATTGCTTGATTTTATCAAGTAATTTCTTCTCCGTACCGGATGATACCTCCGGCCCTTTCCCTTGATAGCTTGTGGAGATGATCGAGGGGATGATCTCCATATACTCTATTTGGGGCGTGATCCATAAGGCATGATCTCCGCTGGGGCCATCGTCGGTAGGCTCTACGATAAGATCCAATATCTTTATGCCATTCAGGGGGATATCGATTGTTTTCGGGGCATCGCCAAGTTTGACGATACCGCTGTTATAAAGCTCCTTGTCATCTCCTTTCAAGATAAATAAGGCCGAGCCCGGATGTACTTTTCCGTCTTTACCTTCTAGACCAACAAATGTCTTGGCGTTTTTTCGGGTATCGAAATACATTTTCGTTCCGTCAACAAAAGGGATAACCGTGAGGCTTTTATCCGTATAATCGATATGTGAATCGGCGATCCCGACCTGCGCTTGAAAGCGTGACGCATTCTTGTGTAAATCGATCTTGATATGACTTTTAGCTTGTACCCCGATCACGTCATCATACGTTTTTCCTTGTATAGAGGCGGGCTCGTTGGTAACTGATTTCCCTTTGACGGCGCCACCGTAAGTTTGGTAGGATTTATTTAGGTCCATGTCCATAAGCCGGATCTCGTTCTGGCCCATGGCGTAGAGACCGGCAAATCCCGAAAGGATAGCTGTAAAGATAAGTTTATTCATAAAATCCAGTGATAAAAGAGGGTGTTATCAATGATAAAAATAAGGTGCTTCAAAAAGACTTCTTTTGAAACACCTTATTTGGTTTATAATCTAGCTTCGTTCTATTATAATGTCGTAAGTTTTAAATTTCGCCAAAGAACCTTGATGCCTCCACCGTCGTGAATCTGAAGGGCGATGCGGCCTTTACCCGCTCCGATCTTCTCATCATTCAAGTTTACCATTTCCTGTCCGTTCAGCCAAGTCTGTACGTTGTCGCCTTGTACTTTGATACGCATCGTGTTCCAATCGCCTTCTTTCAAGATATTCTCTTTCTCATCCGGAATCTGAACCAACCAGCCACGTCCGTACGACTCATAGATACCACCTGTATCGTGGCCCTTCGGAGCTACTTCTACCTGCCAGCCGTTTACTTTCACGCCTTCCTCTACGAAAGAGCGGATGAATACGCCGGAGTTTCCGTCAGCCTCTTGCTTAAACTCTACGGTCAGATCAAAATCATCATAATAATCACGGGTAGCGAGATAACCGTATTGCTTGTCGGGACCACTTTCGCAAACCAATAAACCGTCTTTTACGTACCATTTCTCCGTACCGTATGGTTCCCATCCCGTCAAATCCACGCCGTTGAACAAGTTCACTTCCTTACCGGCCTTACGGGGAAGTTCCTTGATCTTCAAGTTACGGAAAGATGCGGGATAACCATGATCTTGCAAGCAAAGCACACCTTTTTTCGCCAATCCGTATTCCGGCGCGTTGGCCCATTTGCCGCTATTTTTCTTAGCGTGCCAATCGTCTGTCCATGCCTCGAACTCTAGGATCTTTTGTCCGTTCAACCAATGTTCCACATGTCCGTTATCGAATACGATCTTGGAGTTGTTCCATTCGCCTTGCGGATTCACCTTCATCTTGGATTTATCCGGCAAATGCATCGCATAATCCACACCTAATTTCTGCCACTCTTCCAATGGGTCCGGGAAGTTCGGCTCGTCGATCAATTGATACTCCGGCCCCGTTACGTAAGGAACAGCGAATTGGGGACGCTCTACCACATGGTACAACATACCGCTATTGCCACCCTTGGACAATTTCCAGTCCCAAGAAAGCTCGAAGTTCTCATACTCTTTATCGGTTACGATGTAGCCACTAGCGTCGCTGCCATCTCCTTTGGCTTGTATACAACCATCCACTACATGCCAAGGCTGTGTCAATGTAGTCCCGTTGTAATCTTTCCAACCATCCAATGTCTTTCCATCAAAAAGCAGAACCCATCCGTCAGCGATTTCCTCGGGAGTAAGTGTGTTTTGTTCTTGACTGGCACAAGAGGAAAACAAGGCCAGCGATACCGCACAAGAGGCTAACAAGCTTGTGGCGGCTGTTTTTTTCATTACAGATTCCATGTAAATAAAGAATTTAGGTTGATAAATTGTAACTGAATGGCAAATTTACGTAAATATCTTTGATATCTCTCTCTGTTGGAGGAAAAACGTTTCTCTCCCTAGGAAATACTTCTCCAAGAGCCTATATATTCTTTGTCGAATAAGCTCTATTTCTTAATTTGGCGGCGCTGAATTTATATTCACAGCCGCTGAATATACAAATGCCGCCGCTGATTGTAAAATCAGTGGCGATAATTTAAGAATAGAATAGGTACCGATCAGGCTTACCTATAGGTACGCATAAGTTTTATTCTGGCACAATCAACTTTTATATGTTTTTGTGGAAAAGAATCTGGATAATACTTGTTTAATCGAAGAATAATATAGATATTGCATGCATCTAATAAAGACTGAAATACCCTGCAAACCATATGATAACAATAGGTACCTTAAAACTAGATTTAGTTGCGGATCGGGAATCTTTCGTTCATGATTTATATGGTCGTTGGGATACCTTTAACCGAACCTCTTTAGAAGGGATCGTGGATGAGATTTTAAGCCGTTATGATACGGAAGATGAGGATGAGCTTCTTCAAGGAAAATTTGTGGCCCAACGGCAAACAAAGAACCAGACAGGGATTCCGGATCATGTAATCCAAGGCATGGAGTCTTCCTTCGGGACGGATTTCTCCTCGGTACGTGTACACCCGGATTCATCGAAAGCGCCGGAGGTTGGGGCTTTGGCATATACGCAAGGTACGGATATCCATTTCGCCCCGGGACAATTCAAACCGGATACGTCTGCCGGACAGCAGCTATTGGGACATGAGTTGACACACGTCATCCAGCAAGCCAAGGGACGTGTGCAGCCTACTACCGAGGTAGGTGGAATGGCCGTTAACGATGATTTATCCTTGGAACACGAGGCGGATGTGATGGGTGCTAAAGCTGCTTCTGTCTTATGAACGAGTGGATCGATTGGTTCCAGCGGGTATTGGATGTCTCCATTCGTTTGTATTTCCGGCAGGAGTGCGATTTATCTTCTGTCTATGATATCCCACTCCCGAAGGCAGGACCGCTTTGGAAGGCGTTGTTGCCGGAACAGGTCGATCCTACTTTCGACGAGTGGATGGTGTTGATGTTGGCTTTAATGCCTCATCTTTCTCCGCAGATGTTGGATATTTTTTTTGTGCATAATAAGAATTTTGACTGTCCTTATACGGAATTTGGCGGTTGGAAAGGACTATCGCACGGAGGATTCTTGCCAACGGGTGAGACGGCCGTTTTCCTATTGGCGGGCGATCGTGTGGAACGCCGTCTGGAAGTGGTTCGTCTATTTCGTGAAGAGCATAGGTTCCATATGTATCACGTCGTTGGCTTGGAAGGAGCCGGGAATGGTGAACCGTTCTTGAGCGGACAACTGCGTATATCGGAGGATTTCTTGTACCGTTTATCTTTTGAGGGAGAATATAAGCCGGACTATAATATGGGTTTTCTGGCCAAACGGATTAGTACGGCTTTGAATTGGGAAGATGTCGTATTATCTTATTATGTGCGTGAGGAGTTGGAGGAGATAAATAATTGGATTACGGGGCATCGGGTCATCCTTTCGGACTGGGGATTGAGTCGTTTTTTGAAGGCCGGTTACCGCACTTTGTTTTATGGCCCGCCGGGAACGGGTAAGACGCTTTGCGCGACCTTGATCGGCAAGAAGAACGGGATGGATGTATATCGTATCGATCTTTCCATGATTGTCTCCAAATATATCGGCGAGACTGAAAAGAACCTTGCGAATGTATTCGACCAAGCGGAAAACCGGAATTGGATTCCTTTTAGTGTATTTCTGTTTGTACGAGGCATATCCGGTTTGTTTTATTTGTTAATAATAAAATTACTTCCAACTCCTAAATATCCGAGTTCGAGTTGTTCCAGTAGTTCGTCTTTTTGGTCAATATATAGCAAATGCCTATCAGAAGGAACTAATATGCACCAAGGTTGGGAAGGGCTAACGTTGAAATTTTGCCTTGCCTCTTCCGGGTAGCGGTTTAGATAATAGCTCTTTTGTTGATCTTTTGCCGTATATACGACATGCGCTACGCTTAATATATCAATGTCCACGATGGCTTCACACTCTCGTATGGAGGTATAAAGATCTGTCGATGAGAACGAAAGCCCAAATGCCGGGATCTCTTCCTTATCTCGCCAAGGCGCGATACAATTATTAATGCGTGCCTCTGTCTGGCGGAGTATATCTCCTACGGGATATCCGGGCTTTATCCGGAGGTTACAGCAAACGGTTACTTCCTCGTAGACCGGAGTAATAGCGTCAACGGTAATGAACGGACTTGTCTTGTCACCTATATAATCTTCGATTCGCATGAGTAGCCTATGTTCGCATAAAGGCAAGATCTTTTTATCTTTCTCCTTTTGCATCACGACCAATGTTACGATCGGGCTCCTGTTTTGAGCTTTACTGTCTATTCCGGGCAAGCAAAGTACTTTTCGACTTCGGGGAACTGAGCCAATGTTATTTGCTCGTAATCCCTAGGCAATACAGCCCGGTTCCGATGGGACATCTCTTGGGTGATCTGGAGCCGCATATCCTCTGGCGTTTCCGGCAAACGTCCTCCTTTAGCGGGTATGATCTGGTAAATATCCGTAAGTCCCGGCATACTTTTCTCGAAAGAAACGAGTCCCGTGAAGCTTTCGAGTTCCTCACTGATCAGGGCTTCCATTTCTTCGGGGATTTCTAACCGGGCTTTCACTGGGTTTAGATAGACATTTCGTATGGATGAACAATTTTGCGTGTGGCAAGATACTTTTGCCGAAAGCCAGAAATCTCCATTTATGTCAAGCATTTCCTCGCTAATAGGTGAGGGAAGCAGGATGTCTACCAAACCTGTATTCAACAGATTCCCGGTTGTATCGGAAAGCAAATTACCCGGTTTGATAAACTCCCATTGCTTGCCGTTGAAGAAAGACCATTGTACGCAAGGAAGATATTCTTTTTCGATTTCCCGTTTCAAGGCAGCCATCTCGAAGAATAAACGGATCTGGTCGTTACCGATCGAGTTACCAATACCGAATAGAATAATCCCATCTTCTGTGGGTACTTCCACCATTGGGAACGGATGACGTAGATCGATTTCATGTAATTCCTTTTGCCTCAATGGATGGATATGATAGATACGGCATCTATCTCTTGGGGTATCGCCATTGAAAAAGTATTCTTCCTCGGCGCTATAACCGATATCTATACTTTCAATCATAGGGTTGTAAGGAGGTTTGGGCACCGGGGTCTGTTTACGGGTATGGCTGTTTCTTATCATGATATCCGCAAAGAGTATCCGGTACTCCGTCTGCCCGAATCCGCCGTTCGGATCTGTGAGTCTAATCCTGAAGAAGCCTTGCTGGGCTTTCGTGTATTGATATTGCTCTTCTTCCGTGGAGACCGTAATGTTTTTGAACGGTTTGTCGTAAACGATCTCGCTGTACTCCGAGAGCTTTCCCCTAGGGGAAGTATGCTTGTTTTTCGTATTGAAGAGACAAGATGTACTTTCCGGTAATTTTACCCATTTCTGGTCTGTTAGTTTTTCCCATTCAACTTTGAAGGTGGTATTATCGATAGGTGTCTTATATGCTTGATACAAATCATAGAAACCTCCTTCCGAATAAGGTAGATCCGCTCATTGCAAAGTAATACCCATGGATTGGATAGGCTTGATCGCTATCTCATAATTACCGAATGCGAACCATGAGCCTTTTTGAGCTTCTAACCCGAATAAAGGGAAATGTACGCTTGCGTCTACTTCTCCCAGAGGATTATAGATTTTCAAGGATGACATGCCGGATACATGTACCTTTATCTTTAAGCTAGTAATAAAAATACGGTGTACCCAAGAGTAGGGGAATAACCAAGCATCCGTGTTCATCAATATACGGAGCGCTGGGTTACGTGTTTGGCAACCATGAGCTTCAGAGCAAGGTGTTGTAGGGTCGAATTTCTCATTAAGGACGAATTTCAGATAAAAGGAGTTTTCGTTGATGAATGTCAAGGTGTAGGCGTATATCGGGTCCCAACCTTTCTCTGTGCTTAACTCCAATAGGAAAGCGTCGTTTAATACACGCCCGGTTTCGTGGGAAGATTGTTCCGTAGTAGCGATTAATTCTTTGAAATATGATATAGAGTCTTCTTCTAATCCGAATGTGATATGTATATCCCGATGTCCTTCCCGAAGTAATAACATGGGAGATTCGATTATCAGTCCGGCTTGTATAGAGGATTGGTTCTCAAAGATTAGCTCTGAGTCCAGATTGGGCTTCTTAGAAGGAACGTTTCCGATCCTGTTATTCAACTGTTTTTGCCAGATGGACGTAACGAAGCCTAATCGGCTCGCTGGATATTTTTTCGGATCTTTTTCCAATAGTAACGAATGTATACTCGTTATTTTCATGTTATTGACCGAATAATCTTCATCCGTACGATAACAAAATTGGATATCTTGCACAGGAAATGGTACCTGTGTTATAATACCTGTACCTTTGGGTAACTGGGCTTGCCGTGTGGTATTATTTTTCACGGCGATAAACCAAGCGGAAGGAATAATCGCTTTTTGGGGAGATTCCTTCAATATTTGGTTGACATAAAATAACGGATAAGCTTCCCAGCGTTTATTGAACTGATCTACCAGATATTGATAGTTTTTCAAGAAAGCGATTAAAACAGCTAATGAGGGATCGGTCTCTCCGCTTTTAGCGATTTCTTGGATGTAAATCTCCCGTTTGTTTTGTAAATTGCGGAGGATACGTAATAATAGGTAGAGACTTCTACGAACCGTTTTAGGATTGGATAGGGTTATTAGCTGAAGTCTCTGGTTATATTTCTCCATATCCAGAAATAAATCGGACATGGAATCTCTAAAGATCCGATGATTCAATCTTTGATACCAATCAGAGAACTTATGGTATAGAGCGTTTCTTAGATAGGTGATTTCTCTGTTACTTTCCGGTGAGTTCTCATTTTGCCACAAAATGAAACTCTGTTCGATCCCGATTGTATCTGTTTGCTTGATCTCATTGAGTATGGCTAAGGATTGGTAATGATATAAAGAGGATGATTTCGAAAAGGCACGAGCCAATAAATTGGAGAGATTTTTCTCGAGTACTTGAAAAGGCTCATGTATCCGGAAATCATTCTCCAATTTTTTTCTTGTCAATCCATCTTTATTCCATTGTTTATTCATCGGTTAGAATCAAAATAGATAGGATAGGTCAATTCTTGTTGGACATTATTCATACGTATCGTATAATAAAGTTCGATAATCAGAATGCCATCTTGAATCGAAGCCTTATTAATTTCTATGCGATCAAGCGAGACTCTAGGCTCGTATAAGAGAACAGCCTTCTCAATAGCGCTTTTAATCATGGTCTCCATGGTAAGATCTAATTGTTCAAACTGATAACGATATAGTTCCGTACCGTAATCCGGACGATGTATTCGCTCCCCTGTGCGAGTGGAGAGAAGGATGACCAAGCTTTGCCGGATGTCTTCTTCATAATTAGACATACGGGTGGGATTATCATTATGGCTGAATTCTGGGGGGAATGCCCATCCTTTACCTAAAAAACTATTTTTGTTCTGCATAATTCATTCGATTTAATTAATCATTACAACGCCTCCTTTTACAACGGTTTGGCCGGATGCGGATATTTCGGCGGTGGCAGACCCTTTTACTTTAACTCCCATTTGTGCGGAAACCTCGATATTCAAGCCATTTATCTTGGAATCTTGCTTAGACTTGGATTCGATACCCATTCCTTCTGTCTTGACATTCCCTCTTGCCTTAAATATGAGATCTTTGCCGGATTCTACCATAATTCCGTTTTTATCCATACAGACCTTGTTCTTATTAGCATCGGATAACAGAATTTGCTTTTTGTCATCATCCAATATGAGCGTGTTCTCTCCGGGAGTCCCTATTGTGATAATCTTTTTATCATCGTCCAAAGTAATTTTCAACTGGTTTTTTGTAACAATTGTCTTTAAATTATTTTTTGGATCTAAAGAAACCGGCGTTTTTCGTTTGCGACTGTACAAACTTCCGACAATCACAGGGTGGCAGGGGGCCTCATTGATGAATTGCAGGACTACCTCATCATCGACTTCCGGTAGAAATAACATGCCGACCCCATTGCTTGCGTACGGACTGACCGGCCGAGCCCATATCTCCGTCTTCTCACATTGTAACAAGGGTATATCGACTAATATAAAATTCTCGAAATCTTTATTATCTCCGATCTTTTTAACGATCCCTATTTGTAATCCTCGTATACCGGGCAAAAAACCACTAGCTGCGGGAGCGACTACATCGGGCTCTTCGGTAATGACTACCGGATTGAAACCCATATAGACTTGTGTCTTCCATTCGCCTCCTTGTAGTGTATGTTCTACTGATTGAACAAATGCGTTTCCACTATAATGTTTGCTTAATCCTTCTAATTTGATAATACAGCCCGGAATAATAGACGCATTCCCGTAAATTGTGATGGAGCCTTGAAAACGTGCCAGACCGCTCCATAAAGCTTGCGCATCGGCCCAAGCATGTAAAGAAGCGTCGCCGATGGGAGCGTTAGTTTGATAAAGCATCACTTCATTTGCCAGACCGGATAGATCCTTTGCGGCGATATCGCCTTGGACATTGAGAGGAGGTTTGCTGGCGGTGGCTTTGATAATTTGTTGACGGCTCACGTCCCAAGCGCAAGCTTTTGTATCTGTGTATTGCTCGGAAGCGGATATAGAACCATCGAAAGCGATTAAATTATCTCCATAGGTGATGGTTAAGACCGGGGAGGCGGATACATTCGGTTTACATACCTTGACTTGTTTACCGTCAGTGATAACGACTAATCCGTTATTTTGTGCTCGTGTGAGTACAAAATCCCAATCTGTACAATAATATTGTACCAGTTGTGGAATTTCTATACCGGTGCTATCTACTTTGGCGGAAAGCCCGTATTGTCCCAGAATCTTCTTGATAACGGTATCATCTTTACTATTTTCATATACATTATTTTTACGTCCAAAGGTTGCAGGATATGCGAAACCCCTACATTCTAAAATAAATAGAGTTTGTTGTTCGCTATTGATTTTTAACTGATGGGTTGTAACGCATCCCTCAAATAAGGTGTTGACCTTATCTGTTGGACCCGCTTGAAACTTAAGCTCCGTACCCGGATTGAATATTTTGTTGTCTGGTATTTCAAATTGGCTGTTGTCGATAATATCAGCGCTGATGGAGATCGTTGCTTTATCGATCTTATTACATGCTCTGTATATTTTTGCATTGATTACGGAGTATTGCTCCGTTACATCTTTACCATTTAGGAATAGTTTGATTATAAATGAATTATCCATATTCATTATATTTTAGGGAACCATAATTGAGTTCCGGGTTTTATATCTCTAAAGCTGATTAGGTTATTTATGGAGGCAATCATTGGAGCATAACCAGAATTTTTATATTCTTTTGCGCATAACCCGATTAGACTGTCTCCTTGTTTAAAAGTAACGAATTTACCCTCAGCTTTTTGATTTTTCTTTTTTGCTTGTGTCTCTCTACTACTAATCGCCTCTGTTAGTGACAAGGAGCCTTTAGCTCGTAAAGGATTGCCATTGGGCGAGAATAAGGTGTAATCCCAATTTAGGCTGGTTAATCTCCCCTTGAAAATGAGACTCCCCCAAATTACTTTAAGGAAGCAAGGGCTGGGTGGATCGATCTCCGCGCTAGGAAGAAAAATGATATTCTCCAAATCCTTGATCCTTTCTGCCACGGTTTTTTTCCCCGTCGGGATAATACCGGTACCATCGAAGTGTATATCAAATGAGAGAGTGGAGGGGTTGGTGTGTTTATACTCCGGTAGTTGCTTATCCTCTTTTATGCTTTCGTCTTTCTTATAGGAGGTAGATTTGCTTAACTTATAGCTATCCGGATTGATTTGGACGGTGATACTACCCAATTTCTCGCCACCTTTGTATTCAATTGATTTATATGCCTCGATGATCAACTTTTGGTTCATGTTTTACCGCTCCTTTCTACAAGAAAAAAGGTTAGACAAATCTTTCTTGGCCTCACGAATTATCTCCTCTTTGATTTGTTGTATCAAATCACGGGAGAGAGGGAGGTCGGGTTCCTTTTTCTGTTGTGTCACTTTTGTGGACACTTGGATTTCTTTTATAGTTATAGCCATTGCTTAAATTGTTCTTTTTTCGTATCTTCTGTATCTCTTATCGACATACGGATCAAATTAGTATAAGCCATCTCCAATGTTTCAATCACCAACTCATTCTTTTGGGAATTCAATGCGCTAATGTCCCATTTTACAGGGTAAGCATTGAGCACAGACCAATTATTTAGGGGAAAATGCCCGGCATCCAGCAATGATATAGTTAAATTGACGGGAACGATCTGGGCACTTCCATTATTTTCCAATACTTTAACCACATATGTCTCTAGCACATGAGGCAAAGGCATTAAAGAACGTTTCAACACAAGGTTACCGTGCTTTCGTCGGGTAGGCACCTGATAGCTGAAACTGTTTTCTCCCCCTTCTTTAATCGTTTCCGTCTCCATTTCAAGTTGTAGTCCCGAGACCTCTTGGAAAGAGGTCTCGATCAATCCTTCGAAAGTCACGTTGAAATAAAACGCTACCGGAGGAGGGACAATATGATCAAACCTTAGCATTAAGCGTTTTCTATGGTCAATCCTTCATGCGCTAAATCTAAGGTTTCGATGGCAGCCTCGTTTCCATCGGATTTTAAGCTGACGCCGGTAACCTTAGTCGGCCATGCGTTCGATAATTTCCAAACCATCGTAGGGCTTCCTGCTTCATCCAGTAAGCTGATTGTTACATCTTCTCGCTGTATTGTGTTCATTTTTATCTTGTTAAACCAATCGAATAATTTGTTATCCGCTTTGAAAACCCCTTTCTTTAGACTGACATTGCTCGTCTTCTTCAGTCCCGGCATCTTGATATTTGAGAAAACCGGGCTATTACCATGTCGGTACTCAATTACTTGGGCTTCCATATCCAGACCAGATACCTCTTTAAAAGCGATTTCCCCGAGGCTACCTAATTCTACCTTAAAATAAAAACTGGGTAACGGCCATACATTATCTTGTGCTTCTCCTGCCATATTCGTATTTCTTTAATAGGTTTTAATTCTTAAATTATCAGCTTTTTTGCATTTGTTGTTGGAATGTGATCTCGATAAATTCCGCAGGTCTGGTAATAGCCACGAATACGGATATCCTGAGGATACCTTCCAGAATATCCTCCGGAGTCATCGTGTCTCCCAATCCGATATGAATGCTATATGCGTCTTCGGGGGAAGTTCCTGCTAATCCACCTCGTTTCCATACGCCCCGTAAGAATCCATCTATCATACTACGCATATTTACCCATGTATTTACTACATTCGGTTCGAATACATAGGCACGGGCGGCGTTCTTGATCGATTCCTCTAGGAAGATCATCGTACGCCTTACGTTAATATAACGCCAGTCTAACGAGTTACCATCCATCGTGCGGGCACCCCAAACCTTGATTCCTTCACCGGGGAAGCTACGTATCGCGTTTACGGCTTTTCCATTCATCGGTACGTTCAGATCTTCTTTGGTAATAAGACTCTTCCTTAATCTTTATCGGATATTCTGTGCTGATACGAAAAACGTCCTTATCCATGAAACGGATTTGCTCGGGATTCTTGAAGCTAATATTTTCCGGTCCATTATCCTCCATAAAAATATCCATTGACGCATTTTCTGGATTACGAGGTATCAAGATAAAATCCCAATAGGCTTCTTTTGTGTGATAATGGATTTCTTTCTGTATTGGGCATTTCGTTTCTAATAATTCTTTGGTAACATGAATGATCACATTGAGCCGATTCAGTCGGTTATCGATAACACTTAATTGTATATCTGAATCATTTAGCTCTTCCGGTAGCAGGGATTGTGTATACAGTAAAAAATTCGGATCTTTTGAATGTGCTTGAAACTCAAGGTTGAGACCATCCGGGGAGGTTGAAAGGTGATCAAGAAGCTCTTCTCGATCTCCAATTAGTGCATATTGATTTCGCCCCGTTTGCCTAAAAGGATATTTAGGTCCTCCTAATACGACTCTATTCGTTCTCCTGGGTTCTATCTCGAAGATTTCAGAAGGAATACATTCATTATAATATTCATGGCTAAATATAATGTTAATTAAAAAGTCAAATTTCATCATTGGTTTGTTTTATCGTTATAATATTCCAAAAGTAGATAAAAAGAATATGGCATGATATTAAATACTATATGTTTGATAACATTATTTCTAATTTATTTTTTGACTTGATATTCGTTGTTTTATATCCTTGATTTCTGTTCCGTCAAAAGATATGATTCGTGCTTTACATAGGATTGATGGATAATAATGCCCTCCTAATATACTCCATATATTGCTGAGTTCTTGCATACTAATTGTTATGGGCTCGAGCGTTATGGTACCTTGGTCTGGTAATTTAAGAATGGAATTTTGTTGTAAGAAGGAGATTGAATCCGATAATATTTGTATAGATTCTAGATGAAAAAACAGCGGCAACCATAATATATATATTCAAGTACCATGGTGGAGATGTTTGTTGGAATGTGTTATTTTTTGTGTTCCTATAGGGGGCAGAGATTCCCATTGCTGTCTCTCGCTCTATATTCACGATAGAAAGTATGATTTTATCCGATTGATCCTCATTTGGAGTCGCATCAATACTTCCGGCTTCCACTATAATTTCTGCCCGTTCATAATAGCTGGAAAGAAATTCGTTCATTTTCTCTGCGAGTGTGTTTATTAATACGTGTATCATGGTCTTTTGCTTTATTTGTGCTAAAGGTAAGGAATAAATTTGTTTTTCTGCTTTATAATTTCATTGTCTGAATTCTTTCTAGCAAATTACCTTCGTTTCGATTCGTGATAAGAATTAAAATCGTTTTTTGATTATCATAGATAATTACGTCTTGGCGGTTTCCTGAAAAAGATTGAAAGAAAAGTTGATCCTGAGATTGGGCTATGCTTATTGTGTATTTTTTATCTACTCTTATTTTCTATTATGTGACTTCGGAAAAACACGTACGACTTTTTTCGAAAACACGTACGACTTTTCTCATAAACATGTACGACTTTCCGGTAAAACATAATCGTGTTTTTAAGCTGTTAATGTTCAGTGATTTATATTTTTGTATCATTCACGCACTTATTGTATGGAAAATTATCACATCGCCACTCAATAAATCATATATACCTCCATGTAGAAGTGCGGCACGCTATGTCTCTATAACAGGATGTCTCCAATAGGGTGAGAATCGAGTAGTATGGCTTTATCACACGTACATTATATAACTTGTTAAGTCTTGAAAAAAAACTTGAAAAATAATGCTGAAAATGTTTGGAGGTTATGTTTTATAGCACTACTTTTGCACCCGCATTCGAGAGAGAACG
>OAUF01000913.1_pt1 | contig 14060 bp, 11 predicted proteins | sample 1495111 | NCBI WGS metagenome assembly OAUF01 (sample SAMEA2580002, study PRJEB22360) | human gut metagenome | reverse complement strand
AAGCTCCAACGGGGGCTAATTTCTCCTTTAAAATTCCCTCCCCCGCTATTTAATCTACCTAGAAAACAAACCTATATTTATTCAAGCCGAACCCTCATATCTACTACCGTCGGCTCTACAAAAGACTGACTACCACCGGTTTCACCACGCAAACCATTATTGGAAGTTGCGTCATTATGATTCGGCGACTGGTCGAGCACATACCACACTCCGTCCCGTTGTTCGATGTCTTCTCCATTCAGCTTCCAGTAACCGACCAGACCATCTGAACCAGAATCGACAAACATCATATTTTCACGAATCTGATTCGCAGTACGGGCTACCGACCATAAACGGACTTCACTCATAAATCCGTTCCATTTACGGTATCTGTCATAGTCATAAGCATAACCGATACAGAAACGTTCGTTCAAGTCGAATGTCAGTGAGCCTACCGTCTTTTCTGCTATTTTCTCTCCATTGAGATAGAGAGTAGACATTCCCGCAGAAGCATCGTAAGTGAACGCTACATGATACCACTGATTCAACAGGAATATGGATACATCGGGCATCTGAAGTGCAACACTTCCGGCCATTTGAAGCTCGTTGTCAGGATGATTCAAGTCACCGGTACGCATAATCAAAGTACCTTCATTGCCCATAATGGTGCCCAGATTCTTCCAACGTTCGGCATAAACCAATGCTTCATAGGTGACAGAACCCATTGTTTTATAAGCAGTCGGCAGACGTACATCAAGCCAGCCCGGATTGATACGGTATACTTTATCAATAATAATTGGTTTCCTTACTACAATATAGGTAACGCTCGAACTGCTTATCTTTTCAATGTCCGTACTGTTCACTATTACAGGCAGAATATACGTTACCCCGTCTTCCCCCTTGGTAATGTTCTTTACCGACAATCCGCAGGGATCAGCATACAGTTCGCCTGCTTTAATGGTCGAAGAAGTTCCTGTCATTTCATAGTTATCAGTCGCCAGAAGCTGTCCGGTCGTCCCGTGTTTATGATTGTAGTCATCCACAAGGTCCTGCCCTCCTACCTGATAGTTCACATTTACATTACTCTTTACCATAGTTGACAATCGCGACACCAATTCACACTCGTAGGTATCCGCTTCAACTTCCACTCTTATCACATTACTTTCAAAGTAAAGTTTCGGCTCCAACAGATCGCTTTCGCTGTCGTTGCAACCCACACTAGAGAAAGACAATGCAACTAGTGCACCTGCATATAAGATTTTGATACGTTTCATTGCTGTTCTGTATTTTCATTAGATTGATTGTCCATATATTCCTGATAAGCCTGCAGATTGATCTGTATAGCATGACGCACAAAATTGTAATCACGGGCATTATCATAGTCATTATCAAGTCGGAAAGCACCGACGCCACCTTTCGGACCATTGGCATGGTTATAAGCAGCCTGAGTCAAAAGTACACCACCGGTAGTCCAGGATGACTCAAAGTTCTCGGTAAAGATGTGCTTACGATAGTCGTAATATTCTCCACACCAGCTTTGCAAGGTACTCACTCTTCGGTCGAGATTGGAGTCGCCATACGCCTGAGTGATGAAATAGTCAAAATAAGGAGCAGATTCTTTGTTAGAGTTCCATATTTCACCGTCAATCATAAAATAGTAATACTTACCATTCGGACGCTCGGTTGCCATCGGACCAAAGTATTTTCCTATCTCTTCTACCAGATAATGCAGAAACTCACCACGCGGGCCACCTCTACGGTCTTTCAGACTGCCTACATATCTTCCGCCGTCACCACCGTTATCGGGTTCCCAGTCAATGTCCAGACCATCATAATCAGTCGCAACAATCGTGTCTACCAATGCTTTGGCATAACGTTGAATGGCTGCGATATGGTCTTCAGCACCTTTCTCTCCACTGGTAAATCCCCAATAAGCTTCTGTTGCCTTATTGACCAGTTCCGTGATTTCCTCACTGGAAGCATTCGGGTTTTCCGCCTGTACTTTTTCTGAAACGGAAGCAGGCGTAATACCAGTTCCAATATTATGCAGAATGTAACAAACCGTGATCTTACCGCCTTTCTTCTTTTGGAAAATCTCCTTATCAGCCAGTTTCGCTTCATTCAAGCCGAATGGACCACTCCACATCGATACCATGTCGATGCTGTCCGGCAAAGAAGCCAAATATCCTTTACGAATAGGTCCCTCGGGAGACCAGTTGCTGAACCATCCGAAGAAAATAGGACGTCCGTAACCCTGACTGGTTGCCTTCCATGCACGAAGATCGGCATAATACTGTGCACTTTCTTCATTGTCCATCGTGTTGTAACCGCCGATATGTTCAAAGTCCTTGCTCTCTATATCGACACACGACGCAATCATTATCCCTATAACAGGAAGTATATATAATAATCGTCTTAACATTTTCATATGAATCATAGTTTAATAGATTTTATTTTTACAATCCCACCACAACTGAGTAGTTGCTTTGTCTTTATCAAGACCGCCCAAGAGCTTCAATGCTTCTTCATAATTGGCTCTATCCTCTGCCGACTGATAGAAACTTACAGGATACACCATACGACGAATACCACCTTCACGAGTAACGCCCTGTCCGCGGTTGGTCTGCACCTGATTCAGTTTCGGATAACCGGTTCTTCTCCACTCAGTCCATGCTTCGTGACCGTTCGGATACAATGCAATCCACTTTTGGATCATGATCTTCTCCAGTTTTTGTTCCGTTCCACCGCTGAATGCGGGTGTTGCAGTAGTAGGAGCCGCAGCATTGTAACTGTAATAGGAGGCTCTCATATTATGGGCAATCGGAGTCAATCCGGAAGCCAGATAGTCGTCTACAGACGAACTGATACCATTTTCATCAAATGACGTGGCAACTCCTTGTTCGTACAGTGCTTCCGCATCACCAAATTCGCTTCCCCATCTCAACGCAGCCTCAGCTCTCAGGAAATAAACTTCGGAAGCACGCATCCAGTAAGTCGGAGTATTCGAGGTAATATTGGGCTTGGAGAAATCGGTATAAATCGTATTCTGCTGATTGGCATTGCCGGGAGGCACCGCCTGATAGTTTTTTCCATCAAAAGCCGCTACCGCATACGCACTGGGAGAAGCTTCAAAATAAGCACTCAAACGCGGGTCCTGATAGCCCAACAAATAAGAAAACATGGAAGAGCCCATGCGGCACTCATTGTATTGATTGGCCAGCCAATCGATGTTGTTACGAAATACCATTCCGGCTCCGGTGCTCATCTGTGCCTCGTCCGATTTGGAAGTCATCACTCCAAACGGATGATTCAAAGCCTGACGGGCATATTTCTGTGCAGTCGTTTCGTCCGCATAACTGATACGCATTGCCAGACGCAACATCAGCGAATTGGCGTATTTCACCCATTTTCTCGTATCACCGGCATATACGGCATCATAATCGGCAACAATAGTTGCCCCTTGTTCCGCTCTCACTGTCAAGGCTTCGATAGCGGCCGTCAGATCGGCAAACATGGCATTGAATGCAACTTGCTCGCTGTCGAAAGGTATCACCAGTGCAGGTTCTCCTGCATGGGTGTAAGGAATGGGACCGAAAGACTCAAGCGTTTTGTGCCAAGCAGATATTTTCAGAATCTGAGCCAAAGCAAAGATTTCCGGTGTTTCGTTCTTTTCGGATTCTTGTTTTATCTTCTTCCAGGAAGACAGCAGTGTCGTATATGAGTTGGTATAGGTAGCCGCCACCCAATTGTCCTGTAAGTAATAGGTAGTATTGTTGCTACCGCTATACCAGTTATTGTTCTGTCCGAAAAATCCGCTCCACGAATCGGCTGACAGATTGTATGCAACCTGATACTGGTTGATGGCCTCCGTATCGTCAGCCTGAGTTCCTACGGTGATTACAGCTCTTTGCATCGCCATAACAGCACCTCCGACAGCAACACCATCTCTTATACCCATTTCGTCGGTCATCTCGAACGGATTGGTGTTTAACTCTTCGAAGTCACAAGCAGTAAAGAGCGACAAAGCGCAGATTCCTGCTAATAGTTTATATTGATTTATCTTTTTCATGGGTCAGTTATAATTTAAATTTAATACCGAAACCGAAACTTCTCACACTCGGCTGCATAAAATAGTCATTACCTTGACCGTAAGTTCCTACGGACGGAGTCAGTTCCGGATCGTGCGGAGCTTTGCTATAGAGCATCCAGGGGTTATTGGCAATGAATGACAAAGTAACATCTTTCAGTACATTCTTAAACCAAAGGTCGGGGAACCTGTAACTCAAAGTCAGTTCTTGCAGACGGATATTGGTTGCACTATATACATAATATCCGGAAGTGGTATAGTCACCCGTACCTATCAACTGATAATACGACTGTGCATCCACTCTCCCTTGTCCGGGCAGTAAGACACCGCCTGCATCGCGTGCTTCGGCAGATGCTTTGGATACTCCGAAGCGGTCGAGGATAGCCTGAGTAGAAGAAGTTACCACACCACCGAAACGTCCGTTAATCAGGAAGCTGAGTCCGAATCCTTTGTATGACAGCGAGTTGCTCCATCCCAGGTTAAAGTCCGGTGACGTCTTGCCCAAGAAAACGGGTTCACCTTGTTCGAGTCCGTACGAGCCGTCTTGTTTGATTTCAACATACCCCTGACTGTCTTTCTTCAGGAAAGTATTGGCATATATATCGTTGATGCTGCCGCCTACTTTTAATATAACACGTCCGTTGTCTTTCCTTACTTCGGGTACGTTGATAGGCTCGGGGCTCATGTCGGTACGATAGTTTTCCACCATTTCTTTGATTTCATTGACATTGCGCGAGAAGGTCAGATTGGAGGAGAAGCTAAAGTCTCCGAAACTGTCTCTGTATCCCAACGATGCTTCCCAACCGTGATTTTGCACATTACCAGCCTGCAAATAGATTTGTTTGTAACCCGAAAATTCCGGCAAATCGCCAATAAAGGTCTGATTGTATGTATTCGATTTATAGTAAGTAACTTCGGCACTCAGCTTATTCCATAAACGTACGCTCAATCCCAATTCATAAGAACGGGTACGTTCTGCCTTGAAGTCAGTAAAAGGATAGATACCTGTGGGAGCCAGTGCACCACCGACAATCGGAGTGGTCACAGTTCCCGGAGTAAGTCCCGACTGGGATACCGGAGAACCGACTTCCGTATATGATCCGCGTACCTTTAAATAGGAAATGAACTCAGGCAGTTTCACCATTTCAGAGATAATGCCGGACAGACCTACCGAGGGATAGAAGAAGGATTCTTCGCTGGTGTTTACCAATCGGGAGTTCCAGTCATTACGACCTGTCAACGTAAGATAAAGCATACTTCTCCAACCCAGTTCGACGTTGGCAAAGATAGCGTGGTTACGTACGCGGCTGTCACCTCCGTCTTCCGAGATACGACCGTTGGAAGGGTCGATGTTGCTGGCGGCAAACAGGTTTGTTACTCCGAGCAAGGTTCCTTTGTAGCCTCTTGCCAGCGACCAGTAGTTAGAGTAGCTATAACCCAAGTTGGCAGAAATATTAAAATCGTTGAACTGCTTGTTGATGTTCAACATAAAGTCGGCATACTCCTGACGGTCTTTGTAATTGCTGTAATCATACAGACCTTTCTTTCCTTCGGCAAATTTCTGATCGGAAGTAGCATAAACCTTACGTTCAAACTGAACATGAGTATCGTCCATACGATAACGTCCGGCAAGATTCATCCAGTCGGTGATCTTATAGCTCAGACCGACATTAAACATATAACGACTCTTCTCGTTCGTTGCGATGTTGCGGTAAGCAGTCCAGTAGGGATTCTGCGAACCGTAGGTTGCATCGGCAATCGGCCAATACTGTATCGGAATATTGCGGCTCTGGTCATAACGCTCGAAAGTCTTGATATCTTCGAAGTCTTCTCCACGCGGGAAAAGGTAGGCAGAAATCACCGGATTCCAGTATTGTCCCTGCGATACCATGTTTTTATCTTCCTGTTTCACATAGGACGCGCCTAAATCCAACTGCAATTTATCATCCAGAAAAGTAGCTGTATTGCGAATGGTGAAGTTCAGACGGTCATAAGAATTGTTAGGAACAATACCTTTTGAATTGGTGGATGAAACCGAAGCAAAAGTTTGATTCTGCTTTGTACCGGTAGACAAGGTCAACGAATTGATAAAGTTGGTTCCGGTGTTGAAGAAATCGCTTTTGGGATCATACGAATTCGGACGGGCCAACTTGTCACCCCAGCTTTCGAACATACCTTCTTTGTTTCCATACGTGTTCTGGAATTCGGGCATCATATACGCTTTGCTGAATTCGGATGAAGAAGAAAACGATATCTGTAATTTACCTTCCTGTCCTTTCTTTGTAGTAATCAGGACGACACCATTTGCCGCACTACTACCATATAAAGCAGCCGCCGAGGGTCCGCTTAGGATAGAGATGCTCTCGATATCTTCCGGATTGAAATCAGCAATACCTTCCGTTCCGGCTTTGCCTTCACCCATGATACCACTATCTGTGTTTCCCATATTAGTATTAAACAAAGGGATACCGTCTACTACATACAGTGCATTGTTGTCGCCTTCGATAGATTTAGCACCACGCATAACGACACGCGTCGCACCACCGACACCACTACCACTCTTGTTGATACTCACACCGGCTATCTTACCATTCAGTGAATTGATGAAGTTGGCGTCTTTAATACCGGTTATATCCTCGCTTTTTATTTGCTGCACATTGTAAGACAGTGCCTTTTCTGCCCGCTTGATACCCAATGCCGTCACGACCACTTCGTCCAGCACTTCCGTATCTTGTTTCATCGTAATCGGGTAAAAGTCCTTATTGGAAACAGCAATCAGCTGAGTTGCATATCCTATATAAGATATTTTCAAACGGGCATTACCGGGACTTTTAATCGAAAAGTTTCCGTCAAAGTCTGTAATCGTCCCTGTAGAACTGCCGTCCACAGAGATATTTACTCCGATCAGGGGTTCACCATTCTCATCGGTTACTTTCCCTTTGATATCTTTGACAGATTGCGTAGCTGCCGGTTTCTTCTCCGTAACTATAATATAATTACCTTGAATCTGATAAGAGAAACCTGTTCCTTTCAAGATTGCGTCGAGTGCAGTAGTCACCGATACGTCTTCCAAGTTAAGATCGGCTATTTTCTTTCCTTTCAATTCGGAATCACTATAATTTATAGACATCTTCGACTGTCTTTCCACAGTTTTCAATGCATCTACTACAGTGATATCTTTCTGCTGGATAGTAATTTTACTATCACTTTGAGCAAAAGCAAGGGTCTGCATCAATAATAGACCTAAAAAAATGAGAAAGACTCGCTTTTGAACAACATTATCTGCTCTTTTTTCGTAAATTTGTAGCATCTTTTTAGTATTAGTTAATTGGTTATTATTCTATGATCAATTGAAATAGCGTCAAGATACGCTAATATTAGAAGGACAATGATTTCACATCCGGGAGAAACGGCCATTTCTTCCGGATACTTTTTTGCATAGTACATTAAGTTAAAAAAGGTTCAACAATCGTTTTTCTATATTTTATCAGTTATATAGCATTTATTCCCCTTAATTATATATTTCACATCCCCTGCTACCTGCGTTATTATCTTCATCACCTCTTCCAAAGTGGCTTGCTGTTGGAAACGGAAACTATACGATTTATTGTTCAGGCTGTGAAGGCTATAAACAAAGGTATAGGGAAATTTGCGTTCGAGACTCGTGAAAATCTCATCGAGATGCATATCACTGAAAACCAGTTCTCCACGCTGCCAGGCAGTCACATCCTCTATCCGAGGCGATTGGAGGCTACGTTTCCGGGTCTGTTTATTATACGTTATCTGCTCATTGGGTTTAAGTATTACATTAGATATCAGATTATTAAATTCTACCTTCACACTACCTTCCAGCAGAGTTGCAATCAGTTCATTGTTCTCCGGATAGGCATTCACGTTAAACTCTGTACCTAAAGCTGTTATTTGAAAATCATTGGCTTTCACTATAAAAGGATGTTTTTCATCCGGCTTTACCTGAAAATTTGCTTCGCCAATCAAATATACGCTTCTGGTCTTACCGGCAAACTGCTCCGGGTACAGTAAGGTGCTTCTCGAATTTAGCATCACCCGGGTACCATCGGGCAATGTAAGTTCTCGTATTTCCGCCGTTGGTATGAAACATTCTACCAAGTCTTTTTGCGGTTTGTCTTTCTCCAACATAAGATAGATAGAAACAGATGATACTGCCAACAGGAAAATAGCTGCTGCTCTCCATATAAGTAATTGATACTTTTTACCGGAACCGACAGACTGCATTCCCAGATTTTGTTGCATCCGTAATATGGACTGTTGCATTCCGCGAGGTACTTTCTGTTCTCCCGCTTGTTGCCACAACGTGTGAAGTGCTTCTTTTTTTTCTTCCGCATGATTGTCGTCAGCCAACCATCGCTGCACTTTTCTACGCGTGGCCAATGAATACTCATTATGCCCGAATAACTCTATGATCTGTTGAATATAGTTTTTCATCATTAATTTCTTCCTTTATACACTAAATACAACTAAAAGAAAAACACTACTTAAAGGAAAATAGAAAAAATAAAAATAGAAGCACTTTTTTTAGTTCTATCAGTGCTAAATACACCTGGTGCTCTACCGTACGGATGGAAACATTAAGCTTTTCTGCGATTTCTTTATAACTTAATCCCTTAAAACGACTCAGTTCGAATATTAACCTTCGCCGTTCAGGCATTTTTTCCAGAGTCAGGCGAACAACCAGCAACATTTCTTCATAATATATATTATTAAGGGCATCCTCCCCTTCTATCAATTCATGAAGCACTGTTTTCTCAAGGTATCCTTCCTGATATTCCCGTTCGATTTGCTGATGTTTGAAGATATTCAGAATAATGTTTCTGGTCATTATAAAGAGATAGTTATCTAATTCATTCTCATTGTCCAGCCATATTTCAGGTTGTAACCAAAGCTTACAGAAAATATCTTGAGCAACATCTTCAGCATCAACTTCCGACTTAAGCAACAGCTGGGCATAATTCTTTACTTTCGGAAAATTAGAAATAAAAAAACGCTGAAACTTCAGCTCAATTTGGTTAACATTATTTTCCATATTCGCTAAGATTATTATCGATTACAAGTATAAAAGTAGACATTCTCAAAGATTAGAACATAATAAAGATATATTATTAATACTTGTTTGCATATATTCATAATTATTCCGTATATAAAACAAAAACACATAAATATTGACAATACCAAATAGCGATATCGTCATACCAAAAGAGAAGAGAATAAAAGTATGTATAAGAAATTGACTTTGTATCTAAAAAGAGGAAAAATAACGAATCAACAATAAAAAGGGGAATAAGGGAGAAAAGTTGCAAAAAGAAAAAGCTCTGATAATCAGAGCTTTCATTTGCTTTAAAGTGGAGCTGGAGGGTGTCTCTCGAACCTTTTTATAAAATTTCACAGAATATCAAATATCATGTAATCAGTTATTTATCTCTTTCTTTCATTAATCTAAATATCTCTTAATATCATTGTATATCTCATTTTTCGGGTGTATTTTTGGGTGTCATTTTCAAACACACCCAATTATGAATATTAAAAGAAATATCATTTTTGCACCGGAAAGCCGCAAAAAAGACGGTATTCCAGTCACAAAGAATGTGCCAATCCGTATGCGTGTTATCTTTGCCAGTCAGCGTATCGAATTTACTACGGGATATAGAATCGATGTAGAAAAATGGGACACAGACAAGCAACGGGTTAGAAACGGTTGTACCAACAAGCTAAAGCAAAGTGCATCCGAAATCAACGCCGAACTATTGCGGCAATACACCGAAATACAGAATGTGTTCAAAGAATTCGAGGTGCAAGATGTAATACCCACCCCTGCACAAATTAAGGAAGCGTTCAACCTAAAGACAAAAGGGGAAAAGAAAGAAAACCATGAGGAAAAGCAAAAGGTTGAATTAGACTTCATGAAAGTTTTCAATGAATTTGTAGCAGAATGTAGCAAACAAAATGACTGGTCTTCCTCAACCCTCAAAAAGTTTGCAACAGTCAAAAAACACATTTATACATTTGACCATAATACTACGTTTGACAGTTGGACGGAAAAACATTTCAATGACTATATAGAATTTTTGCGTACAGAAAAAAACATGCGCAACACTTCCATTGCCAAACAAATCAAATTCGTAAAATGGTTCTTACGTTGGAGTAATCGAAAAGGGTATCACCAAAACATGGCTTATGATAAATTCACGCCTAAAATGAAGAGTACACCCAAAAAAGTGATATTCCTCACCCAAAATGAAATAAATAAACTAAGAACCTGCCCAATACCACCAACAAAGAAATACCTTGAAAGAGTAAGGGATGTATTGCTATTTTGCTGTTTCACCGGATTACGTCACTCCGATGTGTATAATTTGAAACGTAGTGATGTTAAAAACGGTCATATCGAAGTTATTACCATAAAGACGGCAGACAGTCTTATTATTGAATTAAATGACCACAGCAAGGCAATACTCGAAAAGTACAAAGGTGTGCCGTTCCCTAATGACAAGGCATTGCCAGTTGTAAGCAATCAAAGGATGAACGAATTTTTAAAAGAACTGGGACAACTGGCAGAAATAGATGAACCAATACGAGAAACATATTATAGAGGAAATGAACGAATAGACGAAGTTACACCTAAATACGCATTATTAAGTACTCACACCGGAAGACGAACATTTATCTGTAATGCTTTGGCACTTGGCATTCCAGTACAAGTAGTAATGAAATGGACGGGACACAGCGATTACAAAGCGATGAAGCCCTATATTGATATAGCAGATGAGATTAAAATCAACGCTATGACTAAATTTAATCTGATATAACTATGGACGAAAGAATAACATCAATGATACCCCACTACGGGAAACTCAACAAGATATATACCGAAATAATGTCCGGCGGCAGTTTCTCCTTTGAGAAACAGCAGTTCATTTCCGATTTCTATGAACAGTACGGGGACACGCAGACCTTTGAGACGGCACTCATCAGCCTCATGCTTGAAATGGACACCGCACACTTCTCCATATTGCTGAACAGTCTGAAACGTGAGATTGAGAGCAACATCTCGACTTACAACGCCTGCAGGGAGTTTTTCGACCGTCTCGATACCGAATACGTCTGCCGACGGCATGAAAGCCGTTTTGACTGGGACATCGACAGACAGATGAAAGTCACAAACGGATATTACCGGGAACTCATGGAAGCCAACGGCTCTTTGGAAGCGGTAGGCTTCAGGGAACACGACCGTCAGGAAGAGGAACTGCTGGAAAGAAGGTACGAACGGTGCAAACGGGAATACGACAAGGAGAAAGCCAAACTGGATGAACTGTACAGGCAGAAGGAGCAGGCAAGGCGGGAAGCCCTGCAATGCCTGCAAAACCGTTGCGGGGACATTTGCAGGCTGGGAGGCTCACTATTGGCAATCCTTGATAAATACCTGACCGACCAAAAGAAAAAGGAGGGGGAAGAAAAAGAAATTCCCTCATCCGGTACCACCCCGGCAAGCCCACCCGCCTATTTCCCCATGCGACTGCTGTCAGCCATTTATGAGAAATGCAACGACAAACAGTTTGAAGCCGTTCCCGAAGCCGATTTCTACGCCGGAATGAACTTGCAGCCATGCAGGAACAGGCTGAAGATAAGACCGGGAGAAAAGGCGCGTGTATGCTACCTGATATTCCTCATGGGTGAGACCCTCTCCAATCAGGACAGAGAGAAGTGGAAGGATGAAATCATGAGATTGCTGGATATAGACATAAAATATTACAAATCCAAATACAAGGCACCCGTTCCCCGTACTGATTTAGCCAGTGACAGCAATCAGGAATTTGCCAAGGAAATGCGGTTAATATTCCGATAGCCGGTGATATGTCCCGACATTCCACGACACGACCACTTTTACCACTCAAAATAATTTCTACCACTTTTTATTACTTGTTGATAATTAATGAGATAGCGTGATACCCCAATCACGCTATCCACATCCTTACCACCCATACCCGGAACTAACTTTGCACTGTTCGAACGAAATAAAAAGCCCATGCGCAGGGCTTACAGTACAAACGTTAATTCATTCTGACATGGAAATTAGAGACCTTTTATCAAAGCCCGTATGGCAGATGACGGGCGAAGAGTTCATATTCCTGAACCGACATGCCTTGCAGGGAAGCGAAACGAAGCCAGCCCAGCCAGCAGCCGACAAGGACAAGAAATACGTGTACGGGATAGGCGGCATAGCCCGGCTGTTCGGGTGCAGCATACCCACTGCAAACCGTATTAAGAAAAGCGGGAGGATAGACAGAGCCATTACGCAGATAGGGCGCAAAATCATCGTCGATGCGGACATGGCACTGGAACTGGCAGGACGTAAAAGCGGGGGACGCAGATAGGGAGGTGCCATATGGAAAACAAGGAAAGAAACATCACGCCCGAAGAGGCGATAATCCTATGGCATGCCTCGCGGCTTGACCTTTCGGAAGACTACGAGCAGGCACCTGAAATCCTGAAAGTGCAGGGCTCCGTCATCGGCACGCTGGGAAACTTCAGCGCGTCAATCGGAAAAGCCAAAAGCAAGAAAACATTCAACGTCTCCGCAATCGTGGCGGCTGCGCTGAAAAACGGGACGGTACTGAACTATACGGCGGAACTGCCCGAAAACAAGCGGAAAATACTCTATGTGGACACCGAACAGAGCTCCTACCACTGTGCGAAAGTGGCAAGGCGCAGCCTGCGCATGGCGGGACTGCCGACAGGCAGCAACCATGAGAACCTCGAGTTCCTCGTCTTGCGGAAATACACGCCCGAAGAGCGCATAGCAATCGTGAAGGAGGCAATCTACCGGACTGAAAACGTCGGGCTGGTAATCATCGACGGAATACGGGACATGGTGTACGACATCAACAGCCCCGGCGAATCCACGAAGGTAATCTCCCTGCTGATGACATGGACGGGGGAAAGGAACATCCACATCCATACCATACTGCACCAGAACAAGGGGGACGAGAACGCAAGGGGGCACATCGGAACCGAGCTAAGCAACAAGGCGGAAACGGTGCTGCAAGTGGAGAAGGACGAGAATAACCCCGACATAAGCAAGGTCAAAGCCGCACACATCAGGGCGGTGGACTTCGAGCCGTTCGCATTCCGTATCAATGGGGAGGCACTGCCCGAACTGCTGGACGGCTACCGGTTCAAGGAGAAGGAGCCGGGCAAAGGAAGGGGGAAATTCGACCCCAACAAGGACATCAGCGAGCAGCAGCACCGCATCGCACTGGAAGCCGCATTCACCCTGAAAGACGAATACGGCTATCAGGAACTTGCGGGAGTATTGAGGGATGCCTACGCCTCTGTGGGCGTCAAACTTGGCGGAAACAGGGTGACAGACCTCATTACCCTATTGAAGAACAAACGGATGATAGTGCAGGAGAACGGCAGGAAATACACCTTCAAGCCCGATTTCCACTATTAGCGGTATGGCATAGAAACCACTTTACTTTAGTCACGTACCATATATATACGGAAATAAAGTAAAGTGGATATAGCCCGTAACATATAGAGAGGTACGGGCGAAAACAAAAAAAGATGTTCACACCGCCGACAGGAAAAACAGCACGGGCATGACAGCCCGGAAACCGCTTTACTTTAGTCAGGGTGCATATATATAGCGAAATAAAGTAAAGCGGATGCAGCCCGCAACATGCAGAAGGCACGGGCGAAAACAAAAAACAATATCCACTTAAACAGAAACCCACATGAATACGAATGAAGCGAAGCGGATACGCATAGAGGAATATCTGCACAGTCTTGGCTACAGCCCGGTAAGACGGCAGGGCGGCAGCCTATGGTACAAGTCACCTTTCAGGGACGAGTGCGAACCGTCCTTCAAGGTGAACACCGAGCGCAACCTATGGTATGACTTTGATGCGCCCATATAGGCTACACAATAAATATCTCTATGGCAAGAGATTAGGTTAGA
>OAUF01000910.1_pt1 | contig 14086 bp, 16 predicted proteins | sample 1495111 | NCBI WGS metagenome assembly OAUF01 (sample SAMEA2580002, study PRJEB22360) | human gut metagenome | reverse complement strand
ATCGGACTAAGTTTTATTCAAATTTGTCTTCACCAACACGATTTGACGAAGAGCCGTTTTTTAGTAACCAGCAGCGGGCTGGCCGTAAACATCATTTTGCTGTCCTGCGTTAGGATCAGTAGCACCACCGTAACCTTGATTTGGATCTGTATATCCTTGATCATATTGAGTAGAATAATCATCGGATTGTTGATAGTCGTTAGTTGTATTTGAAGAATCACCATAAACGCCACTGCTGTCATAATTATTCGGATTATCATAGCCTGGCGCAAATTGGCTGGTGTCTTCACTGGCTTTGCCATCAGAGTCATCATAGAACAAACTATCTGCATCTTGTTCTTTCAGGTTTGGTAAAGTGCTTGCTGTAGGCAAATCTAATTGCTTCTTCAATGTGTTCTGAATATCTAATAATTCATTTGTACCTAATATTTGATAGTAAATTTCATCTATCATCTGACTCTTACCAACCAATTGTTTTTGTTTGATAGTATCAAATGCAGATAAATAGTTCGTTCCGATATCCATCATATCATCCCATGTTAGATCGGTTTTCATATTTTTTTCGACTGCTTTTAAGATTTTTCTATAGTTACTTACACCATTGATTGACATCGCTTTTCGTAAAATTTTGGTTACTACTTCTCGTTGACGTCTTTGCCGTCCAACATCACCTTCTGGATCTTCATAACGCATCCGCGCATAGGCTAAGCCCTTTTCTCCATCCAACGTTTGTTTTCCTTTAGGTACATGAATACCATCCAAAGTAAAATCAATCTTATTATTGACCTCAATACCGCCAACCGCATCAATCAAGTCTTTTAATCCACGCATATTGATCGATACATAATGGTCCAAAGGGATATCTAACAGTGTCTCAATTGTATCCATTGACATCTTGACACCACCAAATGCGTAGGCGTGATTTAATTTGTCATTCGTCTCATACCCAACAATTTTAGTCAAAATGTCTCTGTCTAGGCTGACAATTGTTGATTTCTTTTGCTTGGGATTGATAGTAACGACCATCATACTATCAGATCTCCCCTGATCCGAGCGGCCAAGATCTCCTGTATCGACTCCCGCGAGCAAAATTGAAAAAGGCTCCGCATTGTCTATATTGGGTTTGTCTCCCTCTCGCTTCAAACTTGTACGTTTAACAGTTTGTCGAATACTATCAACCATTTTACTGGCATCATTTGTCACTTGGACAGCATAGTAGGTAATCCCACCTATAAATAAATTTAGTAGGACTAATAACCCTACGATCACTTTCTTCCAACGACTCATCATACACCTCTATTAACGATTTTTTCGTTTTATTTTCTCATATATCAGCTATCTAATCAACAACAGCTAAAAACAATTAATTTCAAATAACAGAAACTTAAAGAATATTAATAGCTGGTTTGCTCTTTATGTTCGATTTATACCATAAAATTATGAAGATTTTTGGAAGGTCTTAAAATCTAGGCTAAAAAAAGAGGAAGATTGACCATGCCAATCTTCCTCTTTAATAGTTGATTATTTAGCGTTCGCTAAGTTTTCATTTGCTTGATCCCAGTTCACAACGTCCCAGAAAGCAGCGATGTAGTCTGGACGTACATTTTTATATTTCAAATAATACGCATGTTCCCATACATCTAAGCCAATGATCGGTGTTTTTCCATCAGTTAATGGGCTGTCTTGATTTGCAGTAGAAGTAATTTCTAATTTTCCATTGTTCAATACTAACCATGCCCAGCCAGAACCAAAACGACCAGTTGCTGCAGTCTTGAATTCTTCCTTCATTTTTTCAAAGCTGCCAAATGCTTGATCAATTGCGTCCTTAATCGCGCCTGTAGGTTCACCACCAGCATTTGGAGCCATAATTTTCCAGAAGAAGCTGTGGTTAGCATGTCCGCCGCCGTTATTACGTACAGCCGTACGAATGTCCTCAGGAACTTCATTTAAGTTTTTCATTAGCTCTTCAATTGACTGTTCTTCTAATTCCGGATATTTTTCAATCGCAGCATTTAAATTTGTTACATAAGTGTTATGGTGTTTGTCATGATGCAAATGCATCGTTTCAACATCGATATAAGGCTCCAATGCATCGTAGCCATAAGGTAGATCTGGTAAAGTATAAGCCATAGTTCAAGTTCCTCCTTAAATATCTTTATGCTTTAACTGTAACAAACAATGCAATGTTCTTCAAAATATATGCCTACTATGGCGAGGAATTCGTTTCCTCGTCTTCAATAATCTCAACTTTTTTGAAAATGAAGACTTTACTAAAAATATAATTGGCAACGACAACGACAATTTGCGTAATAATCTTTGCAACTAGATTTCCGGTATTAAGTAAATCAATAAAAATATACATCGTAGCCATATCCATTCCAAAAGAAACAACCCTAGCAAAGATGAACTTACTAAATTCCCATATTAATTCTTTAAAATTCTCAGATTTTGTTTGAAAGACCCAAACTTTGTTGGTAACAAAAGCAAAAAGAACCGAAAAAATCCAAGAAATTGTATTTGATATTGGCCAGCTCAAATTAAATATTTGATATGAGACCGTAAATGTTACAATGTTCACTACAGTAGTCAGTCCACCAAAAAATAAGTATATAAAGATTTCCCACAGTCTTTTTTCTTCTAAGTAACTTCTAAATGATCGATAAATTTTCATGATTACTCACTTTCTTCTTCTTCTCTTCTTAAAGTAAGATATCGAAGCTTAGAAAAATAGTCAATTCTTTCTTGCATTCTTTTTACATTTTTACAGATCGCCTTGTTATTTCAACCTTACTTCGCTACAATGGCTCTTGTATAAATAGATTGGAGCGATCACATGACTTTTCGTCAATTAATCAAAGGATCCCTTATTCGTTTTGAGGATCTAAAATCAGCAAAGGACACGCCCTTTTGGAAATCGATCGTTTATCTACTAGGGTTGAGTTTGCTTTTGGCAATTCCGAGTGTCTATCAGGCCCTTCAGGTAATGGATCAACTGAAAACCGACAGCTTAGAGATTGTTGAAAAAATTCCCGACTTTAGGATTGAAAATGGTGAAATCAAAACTGATAAACCTGAGAAAGGATTTATTTATCAAACAGATTCAATTATTCTGACCTTCGATCCTGAAGGAAAACGTACGCGCCAAGATGTCGAGAAAGACTTGATAGGAAATTACTTCAGCGTTGGACTGTTAAAGGACCAAGCTATAATTGTACTTCCCGATTACGGCGGGGTCAGCTCAGCACTATTCGGCGATAACGTCCTTAAATTCTCCTATAAACAGGAACCTCTAAAAAGTATGACTGGGGATAAATTGAGAACTGGTCTAAAAGATTTGAGAATGCCAATTTGGACGCCTTTAGTGATGCTATTGGCAGGTCTTTATCCTTCCTTCATCAACTTATTCGTTACATTAATTTTTGCCGGTATTGCTGGTATGATCGTAGCAAAATTAAGGTTGCGCCGTGTGACTTTTTTTGAATGTTTCAAAACAATTATTTATTGCGCAACTATCCCAACAATTTTAGCAACCCTTGTTTTATTGTTTCAACCAAACTTTGACTCAAGTATTTTAATTACGTTCATCAGCTTGTTTATCTTTTTCCGAGTCATCAATCACTTCCCAAAAATTGAATTGCCAACTAATTAACTGCTTACGATTCTGTAAGCAGTTTTTTTTCGCAAGCTTTGATAAAATAAATGAGACGATTCTATTTGAACATGAAATGAGGCGTAAAGATGACAAAACCAATTATTTTCTTACAAAAAAAATTTCGCGAGGAATTCACTGAAAAAATTCAATCCATCGCTCCTGACTATCAAATCAAAAACACTTTGACTGAAGAAGATTTTGCAGCCGTAGAAATATCTGTGGGGTGGGCAGAGAAATTCGAAGATCAGTTATTAGCAACCCAAAAATTGAAATGGGTACAATCTATTTCCGCTGGTGTAGACTATTTACCACTAGATAAGTTCTCAGAACAGGATATTTTATTATCTAATGGCAGCGGGATTCATGCCCTTTCTATCAGCGAACATATTATTGGCGTTCTGCTTGGCTATTATCGCGGCTTGAACGAAGCTGTAAAAAAACAAACCCAAAAAGAATGGGCTCAAAAATCCATTCACTATGACCAGCTTGCTGGGAAAAATTTACTAGTCGTTGGTACCGGACATATTGGTCAGCAACTTTCGAAATCAATCCATAGCTTAGGCGTAAATGTTTTTGGTATCAATACAACTGGACATTCAGTAGAGGGATTCGCAGAAACCTATTCCATCAAAAATATGGCTAAAATTGTCCCAGAGATGGACATTGTGGTAGGGATTTTGCCTGGCACACACGAAACCTATCATATTTTTAATAGTGATATCTTCGAAAAAATGAAAAAGTCTGCTGTATTTGTAAATGTTGGACGTGGGGATACTGTTCATACGAAAGAGTTGATAACAGCACTTGAAGAAAAGCACTTTGACTTTGCTGCCCTTGATGTTTTTGAAGAAGAACCGCTACCAAAAGAAAGTCCGTTATGGGAATTTGATAACGTTTTGATTACTCCGCATATTTCAGGAATGACTGTTGATTTTCAAAATAAATTTATGAAAATCTTTTTGAGTAATTTAAAAAGCTATGTTTCAAGTAAAGAATTGACTGTGAACCAGGTTGAAGTGAAACGAGGATACTAAAAAAGTTGGAGATTATTTCTCCAACTTTTTTTCAGTCTCCTTAACAATATAAACTGGACGTTTTTTTGTTTCCATAAAAATCTTCCCGATGTATTTTCCAATAATCCCGATGCACAGTAATTGAACACCGCCAATGAAGAGAATGATTGTTACCAATGACGGCCAACCAGATGTCGGATCGCCAAATAATAATGCTCGAACAATAATAAATATCATTGCGATTCCCGAAGCAACACAAGAAAAAGCTCCGACAAAAGAAGCTATATTGAGGGGCACATCAGAAAAATTTATGATTCCATCGATTGAATAGTTAAACAATTCCCAAAATGACCATGAAGATTTTCCAACCACTCGCTCTTGATTCTCAAAAGAAATATATTCTGTTTTGAAGCCAACCCAACTAAATAACCCTTTAGAAAATCGATTATGTTCAGTCAGTTCCAATACCGCGTCAACCATCTGGCGTGTCATTAAACGATAATCTCGAGCGCCATCCACCATCTCTGTCTCACTAATTCGATTAATTAAATGATAAAAAGCTTTGGCAAATAGATTTCGAATAATGGGTTCTCCTTTTCGATTTGAACGTCGCGTTCCTACACAATCAATATCTGATGTCTCGATCATTTCAATCATTCTCGGTAATAATTCAGGCGGATCTTGCAAGTCAACATCCATGACAGTTACTAAGTCACCCTTAGAAGCTTGTAAACCTGCATATAATGCAGCTTCTTTACCAAAATTACGTGAAAAAGAGATATAGCGAACGAAATCGTTTCTCTTAGCTAAATCTCGTAAAACTTCCAATGTTTCATCCTTTGATCCATCATTGATAAAAATATATTCAAAGCTATGCGAGACTTCTTTTTTTACTTTCTCCATCTCCGTAAAAAAAAGAGGAATCGCTTCCTCTTCATTAAAGCAAGGAACAATAACTGATATCATTTTGTATCAACTCCTAAACTTGGATAAAGTCGTACTTTGGTTCATCCAAGACTGTGTCATAATCAACAACGAGGTCGTATCCCTTAAAAAACCATTCATCGGCTTCTTCAATATAAAACAATTGATCACCAATAGTTGTTTTTACAAGTGGACTATCGATTGTATCCACCGACATCCCCACAGAAAAGCCATCATGAACCTGAGTTTTCCCATAGACTTTCCCATAAAATTTAATTCCTTGGCCATCGTTTAATTCAATTTCACGTTTAAACCATTCTTGCGCTTTTGGGGTTATTGTTAACTTCATTTGAAAATCACCTATCCATTCATTTTTTCATCTAAATAATCCACGTCTTCATCACGACCAATCACCACTAAATGATCGTCCTTTTGCACAACTTCTTCTGCAGGTGGTGTCACGATTGGATCTTGATTATCCCGACGAATTGCTACCACATTTAGTCCAAATCGTTGACGAAAATCTAGTTCATCTAAGGTTTTACCATAAAATTTACGATTGGTCACATTGATTTCCGCCAAAGAAAACTCATCAGATAATTCTAAATAATCCAAAATATTCTTCGAAACCAGGTTATGAGCGATTCGTTGTCCCATATCCCGTTCAGGATGGACAACACGGTCCGCGCCGATTTTTTCTAAGACACGGGCATGATATTCATTTTGTGCTTTTGCCAGAATATTAGGCACACCCATTTCCTTGACCATTAAAGTCACTAAGATACTCGCCTGAATATCCTCTCCTATTGCTACAATGACATGGTCGAAATTTCGAATGCCTAAAGAACGGAGAGTCATTTCATCCTGTGCATTCGCCACAACTGCATGAGTAGCAATATTCATGTATTCATTCACACGATCTTCACTGCTGTCTATCGCCAAAACTTCCTGACCGGATTCCACTAATGTGCGGCAAATACTCCCGCCAAATCTTCCTAAACCAATAATGACAAAACTTTGCTTCATGATATCTCCTTAATCTTTCAATATATTATTTATCCAAATAACTTGAATCTCTATACCAGCAAAACTTACATTTCCTAGTATAACAAAGAGCGGGTTAATAAAACAGAGATGGACTCTCTATTTTATTAACCCGTGCTTAAAGGCGTAGATCGCTGCTTGTGTACGATCCTCTACTTCTAGCTTCGCTAAAATATTCGATACATGCGTCTTGACTGTTTTTAAGGTGATAAACAATTCATCAGCGATTTCCTGATTGCTCATTCCTTGAGCAATTAATAGTAAAATTTCTTGTTCACGATTCGTTAATTCTTCATGAAGAACATGACGGTTTCGATTGGATAATTGCTCCATCATCTTCGTCGTCACTTCTGGTTCTAAGACACGCTCACCATTATAGGTCTTACGAATGGCATTGGCGATCTCATGAGCGGTAGATGTTTTCAACAAATAACCTGAGGCGCCCGCTTCAATAGCAGGATAAACTTTTTCGTCATCAATAAAACTGGTTACGATTAAGATTCTTGCTTCTGGCCACTCTTTTAGAATTTTCTTGGTTGATTCGATGCCATCCATCACTTCCATCACCAAGTCCATCAAAATTACATCTGGACGAAGAGCCATCGCCTTCTCGTAGCCATCTTCGCCATTTTCAGCTTCCCCCACAACCTCGACATCTGATTGAATCGATAGGTAAGAAGAAACGCCTAATCGAACCATTTCATGATCATCAACTAACAATACTCGTATCATCCTCTGCCTCCTAGTTCTTAATAATCTATTTTATTTCTATGCTGTCTAGCATACCGTTAAGCAGGCTCAGTGTCCTCTACAACAGGAACTTTGATTTCAATACTTGTTCCTTGACCTTTAAAACTAATTATTTTAGTTGACCCGCCAACGCCCGCAATTCGTTCACGAATGTTGCGTAATCCATAACTACCAGCGTGCTCATCTTTGGCTTCAAATCCGACACCATCATCAATTACACGCAGCAAAATACTTTGACCAACGATTTTCAAATAAACCTCTAATTCATTCGCCTTTGCATGACGCAATGTATTGGACAATAACTCCTGCACTACTCGAAATAGTTGGTCCTCAATACTTGGTGAAACACAAATATCCTGAACATCCCATTTTAACTGAATTTGAATTTTAGTCTGTAGTTCCTTTAATAATTGCTCAATTCCTTGACGCAAACTTTTGCCTTCTAAACTGATTGGGCGCAAATGAAGCAACAATGCTCGCATTTCTGATTGCGCAGCATTGATAATATCGGCTACCATCGCCAATTGCTTCTTATAAGGCTCCAATTCTTCAGAATGCTGGGATTGTTCATTCAAGGCGGACATCATCATCATTGCCGCAAAAAGCTGCTGAGAAACTGAATCATGCAGTTCCCTTGCTAAACGATGACGCTCTTCTTCTAAGATTTTTTCTCTTGTCGTACCATCAACCATCTGCGGCTGACTGCTTAACTGCTGCAGCTCCCGTGACATGCTCACTAATTTTTCTTTAATTCGTTTGATATCATGATCGACTAACAGCATCTCTTTATTTTGTGAAATCGCTACATCCAAAGAAGGTTGTTCATAGTCACCTGAAGCCAAGTTTTGCAATTTTCCTTCTATTTTCCCCAATTGCCGCTTTTCTAAAAATGTCACGAGAAAATAGACCGCTGCGCATACCGTCAAAGAAATGACAATAATGTGAACAAATAAAGGAATGTAAAAAATTCGTGCAACAAATAATTGAGCAAATAATTGCCTTTTCCCTATCGCATACATATACAGAAAGAGGGTTGTCAAAATCAGTAAAAAAGAAATCAGACCCGAATAAAGGGAAATTTGTAAACGAGAATATTTCCCCATCATACACGAATCACCTCGACATCTCCCACCAATGTATTGGTCACTATTTTCAATCTACGAGGACTCTCATCATAATCCTCGCTATACATTTTGATTGTTTCATTGCGGAGAACTTGCGTATCCTCATCAAAATCAACCTTGCCATAAAGCGTTGCGTGCTCAAAAAGAATTCCAATACCATAAGGAACTAAAATTCGTGTCCGACCAAAGCCTTTACGGACAATTACGATGCTATCTTCTTTAGGCAACAATGTATTCCCTAAGTCAACGATTGTGTCTCCGGCTAAGATTGCTACATTAATATCATCCCACTCAAAAACTTGTGTTCCGATTCGATCATTTCCGATCCAGCTTTGTTTCCTTCGTTCACCATTATGTCCTGTCGGATCTGTTGTTTCAACCATCACAATGCTTTTTTTATTCTTCAAAGAATGGTTTGGCATTGAAATACCCGCAATTTCGAAACCCTTAAGTCCAAGAAATATTACTGCAAAAATCAACATCAACCAAGTCGCAGGACTATTCACTAAACAAATAATCAAAATTACTGAACCTAAGATTAATTGAAATTTTCGACGACGGTGTTTACGCAATGCCCAGTATATATTTAATGTGCCAAAAAGCAGCATGATCAACATCGCAGGATTTGAAGATAGTTGCCATAATAAGAAAATTGCAAGTAAGGCTTCAATTACAATGAAAAAGCGCCATGGACTTTTCATCTTGTCTTTCCTCCCAACTTTTTATTTATACCTTATTCTACTTTTTTTAAAGTCTAAATACCATCGGTCTAAAGTCGCAACCTCTTTAAACCCTAAAAGAAAAGAGGCGACCAGCGCCTCTTTCAACCATTCTTAGTTTTGCTTGACATCTACGATCTTAACTTCCATGTTACCACCGGGAGTTGCGATCGTTACGATATCCCCCACACTTTTACCAATCAATGCCTGCGCGATCGGTGAATCATTAGATATCTTTCCAGTTAACGGATCTGCTTCGGCTTTTCCGACGATCGTATATTCTTCCTCTTCTTCATCAGGCAATTCCACAAAAGTAACTGTCTTACCGATTGAGATTTCATCAGAATCAACATTCTCGTTATCAATAATTTGTGCGAAACGAATCATATTTTCCAAAGTACTGATACGTCCTTCAACAAAGGCTTGTTCATCTTTCGCTGATTCATACTCAGAGTTTTCAGACAAATCACCAAAGCTGCGTGCAATTTTAATTCGCTCAATGATTTCTCCACGTTTTACCGTTTTTAATTCTTCTAATTCCTGCTCTAACTTGTGTTTTCCTTCTAAAGTCATAGGGTATGTTTTTTCTACCATTTTTCTTCTCCTTCAATCAACAAAATTACGAAAGGTAATCTTTTATAGATTTAATCCACAAAAGATTACCACGTAATTACTGTAATGTAAATTGTTTATTTCTCTTTATTGACATATTTTTCGACCAATTCCATATGCTCTTCGTAAGTCTTCGCATAGTATACTTTTCCTGTTGAGATATCTGCAACAAAATAAATATAATCATTCTCCGTTGGATCAAGGACAGCTAGGATTGCTTCTTGACTTGGATTGTCAAATGGCCCTGGTCCATATCCAGTATTCGTATATAAGTTATACGGCGAGTCCACTTCTGTATCCTTAATCGTGACAACTTCTTTATGCTCACCTAAAGCGTAAAGAATTGAAATATCTGATTGTAAAGGCATTTGTGCTTCAATCCGATTAAAGAAGACTTGTGCAATTTTCTTACGGTCAGATTGAGTAACCCCTTCCTTTTCGACCAACGAAGCCAATGTCATGACCTCTTGAACGTTTAATCCCTTTTCCTTAATTTGACTATAATATGGCGTTAGGATTTGATTCGTTGTATCTACCATTTGAGTTACTAGATCTTCGAGACTCCTATTTTTATGAACATTATAAGTCGCTGGGAACAAATATCCCTCTAAGCGATAACGAACATCCTTTGCGTTACCAGCATCCGTTAATAAATCTGGATACTGTGCTTTCAGCTGTTCAAAGAATTTGTCATCTTTCATTACTTTGATGAAATCTTCCTTCTTAAAGTCTGTTTTCTTCGCGACTAAACTTGCAATCTTATCAACATCATAACCTTCAGGAACAGTCAATTTCGAAGCATCATCTAACGGCTCGGCACTTCCACCTTGCTGCAATTCTTTACTAATTTGATCCAGCGTCATATTAGGAGAAAATTGATAATAACCCGCCTGGAAGTTCGTTAGGTTTTTGAATTTCGTATAGAAATTAAAAACCATTCCATCTCGGATCACTTCTCCTTCTTCTAAAATGTCACCGATTTGACGGTTCGATGAGCCGCTCGGCACCTCTACCTGAACCAATTTTTTGTCATTTTTATCCAGCGGTTTCAATCCAGCACTAACATAGTTATAACCCGAAATCGCTAAAATCCCTGCGACGATCAAAATACCAATCGTCAATATATAAACAATTTTGCGGACGACTCGATCCTCTTTGCGACGTTCTGCTCGTTTCAAGTTGCTCTCCTCACTTAAATCACCTTCAAAGTCTTCATCCATATTACGAAGATCATCAAATTTCTCACCAATACGTTGGAAAATTGATGGCTCTTCTTCAACATGCTCATCATGCTTCGACTGTTTTATCCCCTCTGCCTTTTCTTTCTTCTTGGATGGGACAGTCTTAGCCGCTCGTTTTGATTCGTCAGGACGAGACTCTGCTTTCTTTTCTTGAATTACTGAAGGTTCTTTGGTTTGCTCTTTTTTTATCGGACTCGTTTTCTCTGCTGTAGACTTCTTTCTCTCTTTTCTTATCTTAGACTTTGCTTCAGAGTCATCAAGATGAACCTTTTTCTCTGATTCTTTTTCTTTCTTCAGAGGTTCCTCTTTTTTTATCTCTTCTTCAATCGGCTCAGACTTTCGCTCAGCAGCAGTTGATTCTTTCTTTTGTCTATTGCCAAATAAACGCTCATAAGACGAAGCCAAATCGTCGTCATCACTAGTATCCTTTTTTGTTTTCGAAGGCCCAGCGGATATTGAGCTCGCTTTTTTCGTTGGTTCTACTTCGCGATTCTTTCGGCCCTCTTCTAAAGCCCGCATGATCTGCTCTTTAAAAGACCCTTCTTCCGAGTGTTGGTTTTGATCCTCAGACAAAAACAACTCCTCCTTACTTCATGTCATAACTTAAACCATTATACATGAAATGAAAGAGGAGGGAAATGTAAAATTTATTTAGTTAAGGAAATTATATTTTTTATCCATTAAAATAGTGAGCAATATAAAAATCTTTAGAAATTCTATTTCTATAGAAGTTTTTCTTCACATACTATTAAACTATTACTGCCTTTAGATATTTCTGAAAGTATAAAAGATAAGAAGGATAAAAAAGATAAAACTGTAATAATTTGTGCTCTGTAAGTAAAATAATAGTGTATTTGTGAATGATTCGCCATTGCTAAATACCAAATATATGGAAAAGACATGATTAAAAGCAAATAGAAAGAATTTTTATTAAGCTTTAATATAACCACATCTCTTTTTCGAATAACCAACACGACAACAAGAAGCATGAGCAAAACAAAGATAACACCGTTAAAATGATTTAAAATTAAACTGATATTTCTTTTCAACATGTCACTTCTATCTAAGGGATACTGTTGGTTGCCTTCAGTTCGGAAAACCGCTTGGTTAAACGCATCGAAAATAATATTTTTCTTCAATAAAAAAGAGGCGATTATCCATTTGAATATCCAAGTCCCACCATAACCTATCCCCCATGAAAAACATATAAAAAAAATGCTTTTTAGATACTGAAGGGATATCTTTTCATTCGAAGATATTGTTTTTAAATATAGATATAGAAGAGTTATTAATGGAACTCCTAGAGTAACTAATGGCGCTGTTAGTAAGTCTACAAAATTTGTTAAAGATCCTACCATAAAAAATGCTAAGAGGTACTTCTTATTTTGAAAATCAGAAACATTTCTTGTTAGAATATAAATATTAAAAATTAACATAATAATGAAGACATTTGAGAACTGCATACTCACAAACATAGTTTGAAATCTAATAAAATAGAAACACAAAAAGAATGAAAGCGAAAAGAAAATGTCCGTTTTTTTTAGCAAAAAGAAAAAATTTATCCCGATTAAAAACATGAGTATAAATCCATATATTTGTCTAATGCCACCATAACTTGTAAAGACAAGTAATGGTCTGAGTACAATTTGATATCCATGCCAATATCTGGGATAACCGTTAATCGAAATTGCCGCTATTAGCGAATTAGTTTCTTTCTTTTTTGTTTTATCTATCATTAGTCTATCAGTAAAGTTATCTAACCTTGATCCTTGCTAGTCCGACTTACTTAACGAAGGATAATTTCCTTCGTTACCTAAAATTGTATACGATGCTTGTTGATTATTACTTAAATACTTATTCGGGATAGTAAAGACAAGTGTCAAAAGTCCTACATAGATTATTATCAATAGTAAAAAAGTTTTAAAAAATCTCATTATTACTTCCTATCTCCTACATAAAGTCTATACAGATTGAGTTCATACTGTTTCTTATCATTTGTCACTACCGTATCTAATATAAATCCAGTAATTAACAAAAGTACCGAAAAAATCATAATCCCCGTAGCAAGTATAGCCGAAGGTACTTTGGTAACAAAACCTGTACTTATAAATTCAGTAATAACTGGTATTCCTACTAACAATCCAACAATAAAGAAAATCAACGAAAATACTGAAAAAAACATTAATGGTTTATAGTCCTTAAACATTTTCATAATAGTCAATAGAACTTTAACACCATCAGAAACAGTATTTAGCTTCGATTCACTACCTTCAGGTCGATCACGATAATCCACCATTACTTCTAAAAGTTTAAATCGCTTGTCTAAAGCATGAATCGTGAATTCTGTTTCAATTTGAAATCCAGAACTCATTACGGGAAAACTTTTAACAAATATTCTATTAAATCCTCGATATCCAGTCATCACATCTCTGATGTCTGCATGATATAAATAATTAATTGAATTTTTCACAAGATTATTCCCGAAATCATGAAAAGCACGCTTGTTTTCATTAAAATAAGTCCCATTGGAAAGACGATCACCGATTACCATATCTGCCTTACCCTCACGTAATGCGTCGAGGATTTCAGAAGCATTTTCTGCTGGATATGTGTCATCACCATCGACCATTAGATAAAAATCTGCTTCAATATCAAAAAACATTTGTCTAATAACATTTCCTTTACCTTGTCTAGGTTCCCTTTTTACAATTGCTCCTTCTTTTAAAGCAATTTCATATGTATTATCAGTAGAATTATTATCATACACATAGATCTTTGCTTCCGGTAGTTCTTTTTGAAAATCATTGATTACTTTTTTTATAGTAAGAGCCTCATTGTAGCAAGGAATCAGTATCGCAATTTTTTCTTTCATTATTCCGTCCCTTTCAATTTACATTTCTCTTTCTAAAATACAGGATTTTTAAACTTATTCCAATAAAATCCTTATTAATTTAGCTTTAAAAAATTGGATTTTAATAGTTAAAAAAATTTCAAGTTTATCAAAAAA
>OAUF01000908.1_pt1 | contig 14097 bp, 13 predicted proteins | sample 1495111 | NCBI WGS metagenome assembly OAUF01 (sample SAMEA2580002, study PRJEB22360) | human gut metagenome | reverse complement strand
CAGCGGTATCTGCCGCAGGAAGTGGAAATTGCGCACAAGTGCGGCGATCCGGATTTTCTGGAGCACGACGCGGGAATCGTTCTGCTGCCGAAACGGCCCTGTCTGATTGTGGTGCTGACCAGGGATAACCCAACCAACAGAGACGGGCACGAGGTCATCGGCACCGTTTCACGAATGGTTTATGAAGAAATGCTGCAAAAAGAATAAACAGCGGAGGGCATCTCGATTTTGGGATGCCCTCCGCTGTTTTGAAAAGTGCCGCACCAGGCGGCAGAATCGGCTCGCGCCTGATTTTCAAAAGAGAACAGGCACTCGGAATATTCTGTCGGCATATTCTGGTATGGGATAAGCTTTAGATTATGAGAAAGGGGAACACGAGAAGAATGACAGATAACCAGAACCTGCAGTACCTGCAATATATGCAAAATTTGCAAAATATGCAGAGTGCGCAGAACGCGCAGGGGATGCAGAACGCGCAAAGCGCGCAAAATGCGCAGGGGACGCGAAGCGCGCAGAGTGCGCAAGGCACGCCAAATGCGCAGAGCGCACAGAGCATGCCCAATACGCCGAATGCGCCGAATGCGCCGAGCGTACAGAGTGCGCAGAGCACGCCAAATGCGCAAAGCACACCGAATGTGCAGATCGTGCAGAGCGCGCAAAGCATGCCGAACGCGCAGAGTATGCCAAATGCGCAAAGCATGCCGAACGCGCAGAGCATGCAGAGCGTGCGGGGTGTACAGAGCATGCAGAATATGCAGAGCTGCGAACTGACCGTTGCGGTTTCGCCGCTGCCGGCCCAGACGGTGGTCGCTATGGCATATATACCGTTCCAGCAATTCGACGCAACGTATTCGGCTGAAAAGGGATTTGATCAGGGCACGATTTTCCCGGATCTGGATAAACCCTTTACGGGGAAGAGGGGTGTTCTGAAATGACAGATCAGGAACGACTGATGCGCCAGATCAATGCGTACCGATTTATGGCGTGGGAGCTTCACATTTTTTTGGACACACACCCCAACAACTGCGAGGCGGCAAAGAAACTGGAAGACACCCGCAAGAAGATCGATGAACTGACCAAAAATTACGAGGACGCCTACGGCCCGATGGGAGAAACCAGCAACCAGACCAGCCGATGGGCCTGGATCACTGGCCCGTGGCCATGGGAAATTGAAGAGGAGGCTGACAACTAATGTGGGTTTATGAAAAAAGATTGCAGTACCCGGTGAAGATTAAAACCCCCAACCCCGCTCTGGCCAAGATCATCATCACACAGTACGGCGGGCCGGACGGGGAGCTCGGCGCTTCTCTCCGCTACCTGAGCCAGCGGTACAGCATGCCGTACCCTGAGCTCAAAGCAATTTTAACGGATATCGGGACGGAGGAGCTTAGTCATCTCGAAATGGTCGGCACCATCGTTTACCAGCTGACCCGCAACCTGACTCCGGAGCAGATCAAGGAGGCCGGGTTCGACTCCTATTTCGTCGATCACACCACGGGAATTTACCCGGTAGACGCCAGTGGCGTACCCTATTCCGCGTCGACATTTGCGTCAAAGGGCGACCCAATTACCGATCTGCATGAGGATTTGGCAGCAGAGCAGAAGGCCCGCACTACCTACGACAACATTCTTCGCTTCTGTGACGATCCCGATGTCATCGACCCCATCCGCTTCCTGCGTCAGAGAGAGGTTGTTCATTACCAGCGCTTTGGTGAAGGTCTGCGGATCACCACCGATCATCTGGACAGCAGAAACTTCTACGCGTTCAACCCGGCGTTTGATAAAAAATAACGTTGCCGGTGGATTCCCCGGCGCGTAGCGCAGCAACCCCGTTTGCCAGGCAGGATTTGACCGGCAAACGGGGATTTTGTGCGTTCTGAAGAAAACAGGATAGAACTAAAGTTTGAGTAAAATCAACTTTTCTGTATTTTAATTTTGCTTTTAATTGTATTTTTTACTCTGATTTTATCACAAAAGATATAAAAACTAAATATTTTTTCTTTTTTTGGTTGATTTATAATCATGTGGGCAGTAAAATAACATTAATGTAAATATTTGGTATCTTCATGCGGTGCTTTAAAGGAGCTTTCATACCAGAAGCGGGCATCCGCCCTGTTCAGCGGGTGAAATCAGGAGGCGGGATGGAAAGGAAGGCGTCTATGAAATCTCATCTGGCCCATATTACAGAAATCAACGGCGAAAGAATGGAGCAAACCGTGGCCGAGCATTCCTTGCATGTGGCGGGCTATGCCGCCGAAAAGCTGAGAGGAATCGGCCTGCCGAACACGGCTTATTTGGCCGGACTGCTGCACGACATGGGAAAATGCACGGCAAACTATCAGGAATATCTTTTGCGTGCGTCCGCGGGGGAAGAGGTGGCTCGCGGCAGCGTGAACCATACGTTCTGCGGGTGTATTTATCTGTTGAAACAGTATCATGCGGGCCGGCCGCAGGGGATGGGCACAGTCACCTGTGAAATCATTGTATATGCCGTCGGGGCGCACCACGGGCAGTTCGACTGCGTCACGCCTCAGAACACCAGCGGGTTTGAGCACCGGCTGGAGAAGGACCCAAAGGAAATTGGCTATGAGGAAGCGGTGAGCGCCTTTCTCCTTGAGTGTGCGCCGGCCGAAGAAATAGACCGGCTGTTTTTATTGGCACAGCAGGAGATTGCCGCGCTGTTTGAAGCGTTTCGGGCTCGCTTCAGAAAAAACCGGACGCAGGTCAGCTTTTTGATGGGACTGGCGGCCCGCATGGTTTTGTCTGCGGTGATCGACGGCGACCGCAGGGATACGGCGGAATTCATGACCGGAATGCCGGCTCCAGCCGCTTTTGGGCGGAGCAGATCTCCTTTTTTGAACAAAAGGTTTCTTGCTTTCGGACACAGACACCGATCAACGCGGCGCGAAGCGGGTTTTCGGAGCAGTGCCGCGTGTTTGCGCGGCAGCACGGCGACGGCATCTACCGGCTGACTTTGCCCACAGGGGCCGGCAAAACCCTGTCGGCCCTGCGCTATACGTTCCACCACGCCAAAGCGTTTCACAAAAAGCGCATTCTGTTCGTCATTCCGCTGCTGAGCATTTTAGAGCAGAACAGCGCCGTCATCCGGGACTACATACAGGACAAAAGCAGCCTGACGGAGCACCATTCCAATGTCGTCAAACTGTTCGATACCAAGGAAGAGCTAAATCAGTACGAGCTTTTAACCGATACCTGGGAATCGCCCATCGTGATCACCACCTTGGTACAGCTTTTGAATACCCTGTTTTCAGACAAAACAGGCGCGGTACGCCGTATGAGCGCGTTATCTCAGGCGGTGATCGTCATCGATGAGGTGCAGTCGCTGCCCAAAAAAACGATGAATCTGTTTACGATGGCTCTGAACTTTCTGGCCTATGGGTGCGGCGCGACGATCGTGCTGTCCTCCGCGACGACCCCGTGCTTTGAGCAGACGGATTTTCCGCTGCAATATGCAAGCCCCGTGGAGATCGTGCCGTATGAACCGGAGGCGTTTGTGGTGTTCAAACGAACCGAAATCATCGACAAAACCTCTCCCTACGGTATGTCGGTGGAGGAGCTGGCCGATTTTTCCGCGGAGGTACTCAGCCGCGTGTTGTCCTTATTGGCGATCTGCAATACCAAGGAAAGCGCGCTCCGGCTTTATCGGGAGCTTGCGCACCGCTGTGATGATTGCAGGGTGTTCCACCTTTCCACCTCCATGTGCATGGCGCACCGAACCGATACGCTGAAAAAGATCAACGCCGCTTTGAAAAGCAGAGAAAAAATGGTGTGCGTTTCCACTCAGCTGGTGGAGGCGGGGGTGGATTTTTCGTTTGAAAGCGTCATCCGCGCGGCGGCTGGAATGGACAATATTGCGCAGGCCGCGGGGCGCTGCAACCGCAGCAACGATTTCGGCGGCATTCGCCCGGTCTACGTCGTCAATCTGAATCAGGAAGCCGAAAAATTGGGGATGCTGCGGGAGATCGCGGCGGCGCAGCGGTGCGCTCTGCAGCTGCTGCACCGGTTTGCCCAAAACCCCGACCGGTATGAGCGCGACCTGCTCAGCGGCGAAAGCGTCGCGGAGTATTACCGGTTCCTGTTTCAGGATGCGGACATCAAGGGAAAATTCGGGTTCCCGCAGCGCCTGCCGGACGGTACGACCGAAGATCTGTTTGATCTGCTCGCGGTCAACCTGCGTCATATTGAACGGCCGGAGTTTCAAGGCAAATATTTTTTGAATCAGGCGTTTTTAACCGCCGGGCATCTGTTCCAGGTGTTTGATGAAACTACGACCGATGTGATTGTGCCGTATAACGATGAGGCCAGCAAACTGATTGCGGATCTGTTTTCTGAAAAATCCGCCTATGACCTTGCTTTTCTGAAACGCTGTGTCGAGAGGGCAAAGCCCTACACAATCCAGGTGTTTCAATATCAAATTCAAAAGCTGAGCGACTACGGGATGCTGTCTTTGACGCCCGACAAACGATTTACCGCTTTAAATAAGCAGTGCTACAATGACAAAACAGGTTTGGTGATAGAGAACTTTATCTATTAAGGAGGGAATTCGGGTGCAGCACAAAAACATTGTCGAGTTTGAAGTTCTGGGGGATTACGCTCTGTTTTCCGACCCCATCACCCGCGTGGGGGGCGAAAAATTCACCTATCAGGTGCCCACCTACGAGGCGCTGAAGGGCGTTTTGCAAAGCGTGTTTTGGAAACCGACCTTCATTTGGGTGATCGATTCCGTGCGGGTCATGAACCAGATACAGACCGAAACAAAGGGCATCCGGCCAATCAAGTACCAGCACGGCCCCAATGAAACCGGCAACGATTTATCGTATTATACCTATTTAAAGGATTGCCGCTATCAGGTACGGGCGCATTTCATTTGGAACGAAAATCGGTCGGAGCTTGCGCAGGACCGCAACGAGAACAAGCATCACAGCATCGCGAAGCGCATGATCGAGCATGGCGGCCGGCGCGACATTTTTCTGGGCACGCGCGAGTGCCAGGCCGATGTGCGCCCCTGCGTTTTCGGTGAGGGGGCGGGCTTTTACGACGATACGCCGCAGCTCGATTTTGGTATGATGTACCACGGGATCACCTATGCCGACGAAGCGTATTCCGAAGAAACCAGAGGAATGCTGACCGTGCGGCTGTGGCGCGCGGTGATGAAGCAGGGCGTCATCGATTTTCTTCCGCCGTGGGATTGCCTTCATCGCCCAATTCGACAGATGGAGATCAAGCCGTTCGGAGCGGAGAAAAATAATTTTGCGCCGATAGAATCCGAGGTGATTTGAGTGGCATGGATGAAGACGCTGTACCAGACCTACGAAGCGAACGAAAAAATGGCCGGGAAAGCGGCACAGGGCGTACCGCTTTCTCTGGTGGCGCACATGACGGCGAACGCGCAGCTCGAAGTATGGGTGAAGCCGGACGGCGAATTTTGCGGCGCTCGTCGGGTGGAAAGGGAAGACGCCAAAACGATCATTCCGGTAACGGAAAGCTCCGCGTCGCGTGCGAATGTAATTGCCCCGCATGCACTATGCGATATGCTTCCCTATGTCGCAGGGGATTTCGGGGAGTATCTCTCTTCACCAAAGGAAACGAAAAAGGCAGCGGAAAAGTTTGAAAAATATCTTGCCGCGCTGAAAGACTGGGCGGAATCGCCCTTTTCCCACCCCAAAGTGCGGGCCGTCTATGAGTACGCCGCAAAACGGCGGATGACGCGTGATTTGATTCTGGCGAAGCTTCTGGAGGCCGAGGATGGGAAGCTCCTGAGTAAAAAGGTGAGCGGCAGTGTTTATGAAAAAGCACTGGTGCGCTTTCGGGTGATCGGCGCCGAGCCGGACGCCGTGTGGCAGGATGAATCTCTGCTTCACAGCTACATTCAGTATTACGCTTCTTCCCAGTCCGGGGAGCGGGACCTTTGCTATGTCACCGGCGAAGCCGACACGATTTCTGTCAATCACCCGAAGGGGATTGTGGCCGCCAACTACGGCGCAAAGCTGATTTCCTCAAATGACAAGACTAATTTTACGTATCGCGGGCGGTTTGCCACCTCCGCGCAGGCGTGCACAGTCGGGTACACGGCCACCCAGAAAGCACACAGTGCCCTGACTTGGCTTGCCGCTCAGCAGGGCGTAACGGCGGGCACGCAGGACAAGCGCACCTACATTTGCTGGAACCCGAACGGGAAAAAGGTGATTGATCTGGAGGACCCGTTCGGCCTTGAGGACGACGACGAGCCGCGCGCCTATACCGAAGCGGAATACAAAAAACGCCTGTTTCAAACCCTGGAGGGCTACCGTAATCTGCTGAATAACAGCGATGAAATCGTGGTCATCGGTCTGGATGCCGCGACGACCGGGCGTCTTTCGGTCACCTATTACAACGAACTGAAGGGCTCCGATTTTTACGACCGGCTGGCCGATTGGTACGGCACCTGCCGCTGGTTTTTTACGCGCTTTACCAGCGGGAAAAAGCCCTATACCACGGTGCTGACTCCGCCGAACAAACAGATTGTGCGGTGCGCGTTCGGCACGGAACAGGGCGCCTTTTTGGAAACAAGCGACAAGCTGATGAAGGAGCAGTCGCAGCGGATTCTGCACTGTATGCTGGACAGGCAGTCGCTGCCGCGGGATCTCATGCAGGCGGCGGTTCGCCGCGCATCGACGCCGCAGGCTTATTCCACCGGCAACCGCGAGCGAATTCTTTCCACCGCCTGTGCGCTGGTTGTGAAATATTATTCTGACAGAGAAAAGGGAGTGCATATCGACATGGCGATTGATTATGAAAACGCCGACCGCAGCTATCTGTTCGGGCGCTTGCTGGCCGTGCTGGAGCAGGCGGAGCACAGCACGTTCGCCCAGGGAGAAACGCGCGATACCAACGCGATCCGTTTACAAAGCGCGTTTGTGAACCACCCCATGAGCACCTGGCAAATACTTGAGGATCAATTGAATCCCTATTTTCATCGAATGACCCCCGGCTCCAGAAACTTCTATAAAGATTTGATTTCGGAGATCGCGGAAAAAATCTCCGAGTCCGGTCAGGAGCAGCTGAACCGCCCTCTCGGCGAATTGTATTTGATCGGCTATTACCTGCAGCGGGCGGAATTCAGAAAACCAAGACAAGACAAAGGCAGCAATAAGGAGGAAGAAAGATGAAGGCACTTGAAAACAAAATCGATTTTGTGGCGCTCATTTCCGTGACAAACGCAAACCCCAATGGTGACCCGCTCAACGGCAACCGCCCGCGCACCACCTATACCGGCAACGGGGAAATTTCCGACGTCTGCATCAAACGGAAAATCCGCAACCGGCTGCAGGATATGGGCAAAAGCATTTTCGTTCAGTCGGAGGAGCGCTGCGACGACGGGTTCGGCAGCCTGAGCGAGCGGGCCGGCCGAACCATCACCTCATATTCCTCCAAGGAGGACTATGCCGCGCAGGCGTGCGCCAAATGGTTCGACGTTCGGGCGTTCGGGCAGGTGTTCGCGTATAAAAAGAGCAAGGACAAGGAGAAGGACAGCGTTTCGGTCGGCGTGCGCGGCCCGGTTTCGATCCGTCAGGCGGTCAGCGTTTCCCCGGTGGATATCAACAGCATGCAGATCACCAAGAGCGTGAACAGTGAGCCGACCGACGACGGCAAGAAAAGCTCCGACACCATGGGCTCGAAGCACATGGTGGAATTCGGGCTGTATCAGATCAAGGGCGCGATCAATGTACAGCTGGCGGAAAAAACAGGATTTACGCAGGAGGATGCCGACACCATCAAGGAATGCCTGCGCACCCTCTTTATCAACGACAGCTCTTCCGCCAGGCCGGACGGCAGCATGGAGGTGCTTCGGCTTTACTGGTGGCAGCATAACAACAAGATCGGCCAGTATTCCTCCGCAAAAGTACACAATTCGGTGCAGATTGCGCTGAAGGACGGAGTCGCCTCCCCAAAGAGCGCAGGGGATTACGAGATCACGCTTCTGCCGCTGGACGGCCTCGTGCCGGACATCATCGACGGGATATGACCGGGTATGAGGAAGAAGATTTTCTGATGCTGTCGGGAATCCAGCATTTTGCGTTCTGCCGCCGGCAGTGGGCACTGATCCATATTGAGCAGCTTTGGGAAGAAAATCTTCGCACGGTTGAGGGCGATTTGCTGCACGCAAACTGCCACGACGGCTATTCCTCCGAGAGCAGAAAAGACGTCTTTTTATCGCGCGGAATGCCGATTTTTTCCCGCAGCCTTGGCGCGAGCGGCGAATGCGATATCGTTGAATTCCGGCAGTCTGCCAAGGGAATCCCGCTGCACGGCAGAACCGGGCTTTACACCGTTTATCCGGTGGAATATAAGCACGGGGAGCCCAAGGACGGCGAGATCGACATCCTTCAGCTGGCGGCGCAGGCCATTTGCCTGGAGGAGATGCTCGGCTGCGAAATCCCCGCCGGGGCTATCTTCTATGGGAAAACAAAACGTCGGCAGCGTGTGGAAATCACGGGGGAACGTAAGGAGCGGGTTCGGGCGATGTTTGCCGAAATGCACGGCTATTTCGAGCGTGGGTATGTGCCCAAGGGGAAAATGACAAAAGGCTGCAATGCCTGTTCGCTGAAAAATCTTTGTCTGCCGAAGCTGAGCAGGTTCAAATCCGTTCAGGAATATCTGGACGGCACGCTTGGAATCGGGGAGGCGGGTCAATGAAAAAGCTTTTAAATACACTGTACATCACAACGGAAAACGCCTACCTTGCTCTGGATGGAGAAAATGTTGTGGTGCAAAGCGATGGCGATACGTTGGGCCGTCTGCCGCTGCACATGATCGACGGCATCATGGCATTTGGGTATGTCGGTGCCAGCCCGGCGCTGATGGGCAAATGTGCCGAGATGAACAAATCCCTCGTCTTTCTCAAACCGAGCGGACGCTTTTTGGCCAAGGTGACCGGGAAATCGTATGGGAATATCCTTCTGCGCCGCGAGCAGTACCGGGTTTGCGACGATCCGGAGCGCTCGCTGGCCATCGCAAAAAACATCATCTCCGCAAAGCTCGCGAACTGCGGCGCGGTTCTCAGCCGCGCCGTGCGCGACCATGCCCTGCGGATCGATACCGAAAAATTTGCGCAGGTCGGCTCGGCCCTTCAAAACGGAAAGGTGAATGCTTACCGCGCCCCGGGCGCCGACACGCTCCGCGGTTTGGAGGGGGAGTGCGCCAGCCTGTATTTTTCTGTTTTTGACGAGATGATTCTGCAGCAAAAAGAGGATTTCTTCTACCGGGGACGCTCCCGCCGCCCGCCGATGGACAATGTTAACGCAATGCTGTCTTTCTCATACAGTCTGCTGACCTCCATGTGCGTCAGCGCACTGGAGGCCGTCGGCCTCGACGCGTATGCCGGCGTGTACCACACGGAAAGGCCGGGCAGATGTTCCCTTGCACTCGATCTGCTGGAGGAATTCCGCGCCCCCTTCGCCGACCGCTTTGTGTTGACAAGCATCAATAAAAAGAGTATTTGCGGCAAAGATTTTTTGGAAAAGGAAAGCGGAGGTATCCTGCTCACGGAGGATGGACGAAAAAAGTTTTTATCTCTTTGGCAACAGAAAAAGAAAGAAGAAATCGTCCATCCGTTTTTGCAGGAGAAGGTGGAGTGGGGCCTGCTACCCTATGTGCAGGCGATGCTGCTGGCCAAATATATTCGCGGCGATATCGACGAGTACCCACCGTTTGTCTGGAGGTAGACGATGCTTGTCCTGATTACCTACGATGTGAATACCGAGGATGCCAAAGGGAGCAAGCGGCTTCGCAAGGTTGCAAAAATCTGTGTGAATTACGGGCAGCGTGTACAGAATTCCGTTTTTGAATGCCTGCTGTCTCCTGCGGAATTATGTATTGTAAAAAGTCAGCTGCTTGCTGTTATGGACGTAAAGAAAGACAGCCTGCGGATTTATCATCTGGGGAACAATTATAAAAATCGCATTGAACATTACGGAGCGAAACAAACATACAGCCCGGAAGATCTGATGGCATTCTGACGCGAATCGCAAGCGCACATCAAATCCGCGGGGGATTCGCGCATGAAATCGAATCCGTTTGCAGGGAGAAGCTTTGCAGCTCTGCGATTTATTTGCATTTTGATGTGAATGTTTACCAAGCTTTCAGAAATATTCTCCCGCTGGCTTTGTTTGTTTTGCAGTCGCCCCTCCCGCGAGGGGCGTGGATTGAAATATCTGTGGTGACAGTGTACTTTACTCCAACACCAGTCGCCCCTCCCGCGAGGGGCGTGGATTGAAATCATTAAAACGGCAAACAATATTTACCTGACGCTTGACGGTCGCCCCTCCCGCGAGGGGCGTGGATTGAAATGTCTCGGCCTGGTCGGGTATAGAGCGGCAATTTGTCGCCCCTCCCGCGAGGGGCGTGGATTGAAATGCCGCGAGGGTGACAGAGAGGTAAAAAGAGAAAGTCGCCCCTCCCGCGAGGGGCGTGGATTGAAATGAGCCTGACGCGCTGTTTATCACCTATGTTCATAGTCGCCCCTCCCGCGAGGGGCGTGGATTGAAATAAGGTGTGCGCCGAACATGCAAAACATACATCCGTCGCCCCTCCCGCGAGGGGCGTGGATTGAAATTGCCCTCATAAACATAATCTGCAACCTCTTTACCGTCGCCCCTCCCGCGAGGGGCGTGGATTGAAATCGGTTGGTCACGCAACGTCTCAATCAGTACCCAGTCGCCCCTCCCGCGAGGGGCGTGGATTGAAATAAAAGGAGCATACAGAAGAAACTCATACTTCTCGCAGTCGCCCCTCCCGCGAGGGGCGTGGATTGAAATTTTTCCCAGCAGCACAAGCCGCACCGGGATGTTGTCGCCCCTCCCGCGAGGGGCGTGGATTGAAATCCCAATCGTGGCCGTAATCACAGCAGAACCGATTTTGTCGCCCCTCCCGCGAGGGGCGTGGATTGAAATAGGACACCGTTACCGCTATTGACAAACATTTAGCGTCGCCCCTCCCGCGAGGGGCGTGGATTGAAATTTATTCGGTTTTGTCCGTTTCGGCAGGCAGTGCGGGTCGCCCCTCCCGCGAGGGGCGTGGATTGAAATTTTCTGCGTGGCCGAGGGCGACGGCCCCAGGCTGGTCGCCCCTCCCGCGAGGGGCGTGGATTGAAATTGTATGCATGTATAGAAAGAATTTAGAAAACGGCGTCGCCCCTCCCGCGAGGGGCGTGGATTGAAATTATTTCGTGGGGAGCTTCAAACGATCCGGACCGGGGTCGCCCCTCCCGCGAGGGGCGTGGATTGAAATTAATTCGAATATAGGCCTACCGTACTTGTCTTTGTCGCCCCTCCCGCGAGGGGCGTGGATTGAAATCATATCCATTCTTCAGTATACTTGTCGTGGATGCCTGTCGCCCCTCCCGCGAGGGGCGTGGATTGAAATTCACGGTAAACGCGCTGTAATGTGAAAGGCTGGCCGTCGCCCCTCCCGCGAGGGGCGTGGATTGAAATATCCAGATGTGGGTGGCTCAAATGAGGCAATGAAGTCGCCCCTCCCGCGAGGGGCGTGGATTGAAATTATGGGTAGCCCATATAGTAAGCCCAATAAATGGAGTCGCCCCTCCCGCGAGGGGCGTGGATTGAAATCATGCGCTATGCCCATGGTTTTGCAGAGTTTTTGTCGCCCCTCCCGCGAGGGGCGTGGATTCAAATACAGTCATACCCAGCTTCCCATATTCAGTGCGAACGTTACCCACCAGCGGGCGAAAAAGAATATCGCCCGCGAAAACGCAGCTTTCTGCTTCTAAAAGAAATCTGAGCAGAAAATAGATTTATAATCCAGTAAAAAGGTTGCAAAATTGGAAAAAAATATGGTATGGTATGGATTACGAGAAAAAGTAAAAACTGTTATAACCATGCGGCTTTCGTTTAACGCAAAGCCGTAGAGGTTTCGCAGGATTCGATTGCAAAATTCAGCAAAAGAATTTGTGAGGGTTTGTCATGAATGAAAAAGAAGTTTCAGAGATTCGCCGCCGCTTTCGGGTGGAGAAAAACAATATTCGGAGCATACGCGGATGTTATGTGAACGGACAGGGCGAAATCATTTCTGAATTCAATCAGTCTGTAGCGCTGATGCCGCAGGAGGAGGCGGAAAATTTTCTCTCCATCCTGAAAAAAACGCTTTCGGGCACGCTGAACAAGAACCTGATTAATTTGGAGTTTTCCACGCAGCAGGTAGTCGACAGCGAAGAACACCGGCTGTTGATGGCGTTGAAGGATTCTTCTCTGAAGGAAGAAGATACCATCCACCGGTTTTTTCAAAATGTAATTCGTTCTATCACGTTGGATGAGAATTATCTCATTCTTTTGACCCATGATACTTATGATGTTCCGTTTCGCTCGAAAGACGGACAAACGCAGGACGACAATTCGACCGAGGTGTATTCTTATATTTTGTGCAGCATATGCCCCGTGAAGCCGACGAAACCGGTGCTTGGTTATTACGTCAGCGAAAACACATTCCGCAACTGTACCACGGATTGGGCTGTCTCCCCGCCGAAGCTTGGATTTTTATTCCCGGCGTTCGACGACCGCAGCGCCAATATTTACAGCGCTCTCTATTATGTTCAGGACAGCTCCGAAACCTACGCCCAGTTTGTCGACACCGTGTTTCACTGCGATGTGCCCATGCCCGCGGCGGAACAAAAGGAGGCGTTTCAGAGCATTTTGTGCGAATCGCTTGAGCGCGAATGCGATTTCGACACCGTATGCGCCGTACAGGAACAGCTGAAAAATCTGATTGAAGAGCACAAGGCCAATCGGGAAGAAATCCCGCTGACGGTTTCCAAAGGCCATGTTGCGCGGATTCTTGAGACGCAGGGGGTCTCGAAGGAGCATATTGAACGCTTTGAAAAGCAGTTTGACGAGCAGTTTGGCCCCGAAACCAATCTGAGCCCCAAAAATCTGGTGGAAACTAACCAGCTGGTGGTAACTGCGCCGAACGTCAAGATTCAGGTCGGCGGGGACGGTGATCATCTGGTGGAAACACGTGTCATCAACGGCGTAAAATACATTATGATCCGTGCGGAAGACGGCGTGGAGGTCAACGGTGTTCCGGTACATATTACCTGACGCTACTTCGGGCTATTATCCAAAAGGGAGAGGGTATTATGCTGAGCGGGTGCGGCCCGGCAAATCAAAACCGGATGAATGGGTGGGAAGAACAGCATGAGTAAAGAAATATGTTTCATTGCGGATTCCTCCGGCGGGCTTCCGCGGGAGATTCTGGAGCGGCATCAAATAAAGGAGGTGCCGTTCTACTTCAAATTTCAAAACACGGATTACTACTGCGAGAATGTCGATTATACCGGGAGCGAGTTTTACCGGCATATGGAAAAGAACCCCGAGGATGTACCGCAGACCGCTGCGCCCAATGTGAACGACTGGCTGGGCGCTCTGGAGGAACGGTATGTTCGGGGAGCTAAAAATTTTATCGTGACGACCATATCCTCCAGGCTTTCCTCCAGCTTTCAAACGGCTTCTCTGGCGAAAGACGTTTTCGCCGAGCAGCACGACGACGTGCAGGTCGAGGTGATTGATTCCAATACCTGCGCCTGCGGACAGGCCTCTCTGGAAATCGCAATTGTCCAAATGATTGAGAGCGGCAAAGCGTTTCGCGAGATTGTCGACAGAGTCAATCAGGCGGTTGGCAGCGTCACTACACTGTTTGTCGTGAATAATTTAAAATATATGGAAGCCGGGGGAAGAATCGGGGGAGCGACCGCCTTTTTGGGCAAGCTGGCCCAAATTAAGCCGGTGTGCGAGTTTATCGACGGCGCTGTCCGCCCGGTGAAGGCGGTAATCGGCAGAAAAAACTCGCTCAAAACCATGATGGATCTTGCGATTTCGCGTGTTTCGGACTGGAGCCGGCTGATCGTTACCGTACAGAACGCGGAATTTTTTGAGGACGCCGATTACGCCGTCGATTATCTGAGGAAAGCGGCGTCTTATTCCGGGAAAATCTACAGAAGCGATCTGGGGGTTGTCGTGGGGGCGCACTCCGGCCCCGGAGCCGCGGGAATCGGTCTGGTAGAAGCGGGCCCGCTGCTGCGGTAGC